>JAEEGH010019839.1_pt1 | contig 14053 bp, 9 predicted proteins | sample 9134181 | NCBI WGS metagenome assembly JAEEGH01 (sample SAMN16246544, study PRJNA631951) | gut metagenome | biome: gut microbiome; feature: rumen; material: DP-attached | host: Bos | place: Iran: Karaj | collected 2018-10 | reverse complement strand
TTTGTGTGTAGGCTCTGCCTTCGCAGCAGATGCTTCAAAGCCTGTAGAGCCTAAAAAAGGTAGAGTTCTCGTAGTCGGTCAGCTAAAATATAAACATCCGATAGATTTGGAAGCTAGAAAAGAAGCTTTTACAGCTAAGAAAAACTTACAGGTTGGAAGTTTTATGGATAACTGGTTCCAGCCAGATTTTTCAGAAAAACTTATGGATGCTGGAGTTCCATATATGGATGGTTATTTCTATACTGAATTGAAGCCTTCAAAGAAAGGTACTGTACATCTTAATAACTTTACCGCAGGTATATATGGAAAAGTTAATACCTGGTTCCGATATGAACTTCCGGGTGGAGTAACAATTAATGTTCCAGATGATGCAGTTTATCTTTATATAGGAACTTTCGAATATGATTTGGATTATGCTTTAAGAGTAGTTGGATTCCAGCATCTTGATAATTACGACAATGCTAAAAAAGAATTGTGTCGTCAATTAGGCAAAGATGTTGAACTCTATCGTGGTGTAATCACTTTCGACAAATAGTTTTTTCTACGGTGATTAGCCTTGGTTAATCACCGTATACCACTTGACTTTAGTCCATTCTCATAATAAAATTTAATAATAACATTTTTGGGTGGGATCAAAATGTCAGAGAAAAAGACTGGACTTTCGGCACGTATTGCCGCAATGCAAGCTGCAGAAGAAGCTGCTGCTAAAAAATCTTCAACTTCTAAGAAAACAACAACTACAAAATCTGTTGCAAAAACAAACTCAAAAACAACTGCTGCAAAAACTTCGGCTAAAACAACTGCTAAGACGACAGCCACAAAGGCCTCTGCTAAGACTGCTTCAGCATCTGCCAAAAAAACAACAGCAACTGCAAAAGCAACTTCTACTGCTGCAGTAAAGAAAACTCCATCCAAAACGACAACTGCTGCAAAGTCTGCATCAGCAACAAAGGCTTCTGCTGCAAAGACGACCGTTGCTGCAAAAACAACAACATCAGCTCCTGCAAAGACTACTGCTGCCGCAACTAAATCAAAGACAGCAAAAGCTCCTGCTGCACCAGCTGTATATGACGAAGATTCAATTCAGCACCTTGAAGGTCTTGAGCATATCCGCCTCAGACCAGGTATGTATATCGGTTCTCTCGGTGATGGTTCAAACGAAAATGACGGTATCTACATTCTTCTTAAGGAAGGAATTGATAACTCTGTCGACGAGTTCTCACAGGGGTTCGGTAAAAAGATTGCTATTGAAATTAAAGACGGCCGTGTAAAAATCCGAGACTATGGGCGCGGTATTCCACTTGGAAAACTTGAAGACTGTGTTTCTAATGTAAACACAGGTGCAAAATATAACAACAACGTATTCAAACAGGCCATCGGTATGAATGGTGTCGGAATCAAAGCAACAAATGCGCTTTCTTCTTATTTCCGTGCAGCTTCAATTCGTGATGGAAAAATGGCTGTAGTTGAATTCCAGAAGGGTGAAAAAATCAGCGGTAAAACAGGTGCTGCAAAACCTGGTGTTCCAAACGGAACTTACCTTGAGTTTGAGCCGGATACAGAACTTTTCGGAAAATACAACTTCAATATGGAGTATGTAGAAAAGAGACTCTGGAATTATGCTTATCTTAATCCTGGACTCCTGCTTAAATGTAATGGTCAGGAATATATCAGTCAGAATGGTATTCAGGACCTTCTTGTAAACGAGATGGACGGTGAGGGTAAAGCTCTCTATAAAATCTTCAGTTACAAAGGTGAAAACTTAGAGTTTGTTCTTACACATACAAACTCTCTCGACAAATTTGTTTATTCTTTCGTAAATGGTCAGAGTACAGAAGATGGTGGTACTCATGTTACTTCTTTCCTCGATGGTGTTACAAAAGGTGTAAATTCATTCTTCAAAAAAGAATATGATGAAAAGGATGTCTGTGGTGGACTTATCTGTGCTCTCAAAATCGGACTCGATAATCCAATGTTCACAAGCCAGACAAAAAATAAACTTGGAAACGTAGAAATCCGGGCTCCAATTATCAAGGAAGTTCAGGCTGCCGTTGATGACTGGCTCCGTCACAATCCTGATGTTGCCGGTGCTCTCGAAGAAAAAATCATCAAAAATCAAAAGGCCCGTAACGAAATCAACAGCGTAACAGAAAAACAGATTCGTGAAGCAGAGAAATCTGTTATGCTCAAGATTCAGAAACTTAAGGATTGTCGTTATCATCTTCAGGATGGAGAGAAGGGTGCTAACTCTATGATTTTCATTACTGAGGGAGATTCTGCGACTGGTTCAATGGTCGGCAGCCGAGATGTTTCTTATCAGGCAATTTTCTCTCTGCGCGGTAAGCCTGAAAATATGTATGGCCGTAAGAAATCTGCGCTCTTTGAAAATGAGGAATTGAAAAACCTTACCTTCAGTCTTGGTGTTCAGAAAGATATTGAAGGTCTCCGTTACGATAAAATCATCATCGCAACCGATGCCGATAACGACGGTTTCCATATCAGAAATCTTGTTATGACTTATCTGCTGCTTTTCTTTGAAGAACTTGTTTTGACAGGACATGTTTATATTTTGGAAACTCCGCTTTTCCGCGTTCGAAATAAAACAAAAACCGTTTATTGTTACAGTGAAGAGAGCCGTGATAAAGAACTTGCAAAAATGGGAAAATCTGCCGAGGTAACCCGATTCAAGGGACTTGGTGAAATTAACCCTAGTGAGTTCGGCCAGTTTATTTTCCCTCGTAAAGAAGGTGAAAGTGAAGACAAGGGAATGCATTTGACTCAGGTTACAATACAGTCTCTTAAGAATGTTCCTCAGGTTCTTAAGTTCTATATGGGTAACAATACTCCGGAACGCCGTGATTTTATTGTACATAATCTTGCAAAAGAAATTGATGCATAAAATATTAGGGAGATTTAAAAATGTCAGAAATTGAAAAAAAATTTAAGGGTGAACAAAAATTTAAGTTGCATGTTGAAATGTCGATAAAAAATCCTGATACAACTGGGGATAATTTGCCAATAATTTTTTCATGCGAAAATTTAGACATTGACAAGCTGGAATATGCAATAAATAGAATTGTAGAACGTCATGAAAGTTTACGAAGTAATTATGTTATAGAGAACGATGTTCTTTTTCAGATTGTAAGAAAATACACTCCTGTAAAAATAAAACGTCTAAGTGAGCCTTATAAAGGAAATTTTTCTAAACCTTTTGATATAGAAAAAGATTCTCCATTACGATTTGCCGTTTTTGAAAATACAGTATATGCAGATTTTAATCATTCTTTCATTGATGGATTTGGATTGGGAATTTTTTTTCATGAATTAAATGATTTTTACATAGGAAAGGACGTAAAATCAAGAATATCCAGAACAGAAGATTTGATTGTTCCCGATGAACTTTATAAAGTAAATGCTGAATTTTATAAATCATATTTTCCAAAAAACTTAAATAAGACTGTAGTTAAATATGATTTTGAAAATGTAAATCGTCCAGATATTGGTCCTGCAGAAAATATTTTTTATAATATAGATGATCAGTTTATGAATAAAATTAAAGAGGCTGCCAAATTAAATGGGGTTACTCCAAATAATTTCACAGGTGCGGCTTTTCATCTGTTGATTGCAATGATGGCAAGACAGAATGTTGTATATGTTCAAACAAATGTTTCTTCAAGAAATATGAAGAATTTTAGAAATATAGGTTTGTATCTTTCTAGTCTTTTTATGAGATTAATTGTTAATCAGAATGAAACATTAAAGGATTTCTTGAATCAGGAACTAAATGAAACAAAAGATATTTTAAAACATCAAGATGTAAAAATATATGATTTGCTTTCCGAGCTTGGCTACAAATGGAATGAAATAACTGATATAGCCTTTGTATATCAGAATAAGATGATTTCTGATATACGTTTGGGAAATCAGATTTGTAAAATTACTCCGATAAATCATACTGATGATTCCTATGGTATTGTCTTATCATTCTTCGCACGTAGCGATGGTGCAGTTCTACAATTAAATTACCGTTCAGATTTATTCAAGAAGGATACAATGAATCGATTTATCGAGGAATATATAAAGCTCTTAAAAATACAACTTGATAATACAGATTTACTAATTTCAGATGTCTTTAAACTTATGAATTATTAGATTAATGTGACTTAAGAATTTTACTCTAGTTTAATTTTTTTCTTTCTGTTATAATAATGCTTTCATAATTGTTTGTGAGGTGTCTTATGGATTTAAAAGGACGCAATTTTCTTACATTAAAAGATTTCTCACCGGCGGAAATTACCGGACTTCTTGACCTTGCCGCAGATTTGAAGGAAAAGAAAAAGAAAGGGATTCCTGTGGATATTCACCGCGGAAAAAATATTGCCCTCATCTTTGAAAAGACAAGTACACGTACCCGCTGTGCTTTTGAGGTTGCTGCACATGATCTTGGAATCTGTACAACTTATCTTGCAGAAGGCAGCCAGATTGGTAAAAAGGAAAGTATTGCAGATACAGCTCGTGTACTCGGCCGTATGTTTGATGGAATCGAATACCGTGGTTTCGAGCAGACACTTGTAGAAGATCTTGCTAAATATTCTGGCGTAGTTGTATGGAACGGACTTACAAACGAATATCATCCGACACAGATGCTTGCTGATATGCTTACAATTCGTGAGCACTTTGGTAAACTCAAGGGACTTAAACTCGTATACTTTGGTGATGCACGTTACAATATTGGAAACTCACTCTGTATTGTATGTTCAAAACTTGGTTTGAATCTTACTCTCTGTGCACCAGAAAAATATTTTCCAAATAAGGCTCTCGTAGATGAGTGTGAAAAATGGAATCAGGAGAGTGGTGGTTCAATTACTCTTGAAAGTGATGTAGATAAGGCTGCAAAAGATGCAGATATTATTTATACTGATGTCTGGGTAAGCATGGGTGAACCAGATGAAATCTGGGCTGAACGAATTAACGACCTTAAGCCTTATCAGGTAAATGCAGAAGTTATGAAGAAGGCAAAGCCAACTTCAATCTTTATGCATGACCTTCCTTCTTTCCATGATTTGAATACAAAGATTGGAAAAGAGATTGGAGAAAAGTTCGGTCTTACTGCTATGGAAGTTACAGATGAGGTTTTTGAAAGCAAACAGTCGGTAGTTTTCGATGAAGCTGAAAACCGTATGCATACAATCAAGGCAGTAATTGCTGCAACTCTCGGAAACAATTTCTAGCCGAAAAAATAAGGAGACTAAAATGAATGCAATTATTACTGTAGTAGGTTCAGATAAAGTTGGAATTATCGCTAAGGTTTCTCAGTATCTTTCTGAGCATAAAATCAACATTGCAGATATTACACAGACAATTCTTTCCGGCAATTTTGTAATGATGATGATGGTAGACCTTACAGCTGCAGATATTGATATTGAAACTCTTCGCTCAAATATGAATTCTCTTGCAACCGATATGGGTGTAGAAATCAACATTATGAACGAGAAAGTATTCTCTGCAATGCATCGCGTATAAACTACTGAATATAGCTCATAACCTGCTGGGGCGCTTTTCTTATCGGTGTTAATACAATCCTCTCGTATGCACTGTATGATAAAAGACAGAGATTCTTTCTTTACGCAGCCCTTGCAACCTTTTTTTGTGCTGCTGATAATATGGTTTCTGTATATTGTATAACTCTGTTCAGACACTTTATTTTCTGCTTGTTATAATCAACGTAAAAACAGGATGGATTTTCCATTATGATGATGTTGAAGGTTATATACGTGGACCAATAAAAAATATTACTTATCTGCTGGCGCTGGCGCGTGCAGGTGTAAAATTCTATCTTGATGATTTTGGAACAGGTTATTCAAATCTTACAAACGTCATTTCTCTGCCATTTTCTACTATTAAAATGGATCGTTCTCTCGTGCTTGCAATGGAAGAGGGGCAGAAAGGTGTCAGTCTTTTCTTTGATCTTGTAAGTACCTTTAAAGGTGTTGGCTTTAAGATTCTGGTAGAAGGTGTTGAAACGAACTGCTGCTTCTGTAAATTAGAATGTAATTATTTCTTCGTAAACCTGAATTGCAAACTGATCTGTCATTCCTGAAATAAATTCAATTATACATTTAGTATAAGATTCATTATCGTGAAGATCGAATACAGGCTGGGTATTATATTTTAAAACCTGCTTGCGGTCTGCAAAACTGTGGCGTTCTGCTATAAATGGTTTGTAAGTAGTGTATTTTATGAGCCAGTCTTCAAAGGTAGCACAGAGTTTCGGATAAAAACGCAGTGCCTGAGCAACACGTCCGGTTTCTGCATAAATCATAGTTTTCTGCAGAGTCCGGAAAAGAGTTCCTATGATGTTCTCGGCGTAGATGGCAAATTCTCCAAGACGCCAGTGTTTATAGATATGTGCAAAATTAAATTTCTTGAGCTCGATGATGAAGCGGAAATACTCTTCAGAAAAGCACAGGCCTTTTTCCGGACTGCTCTGTTCGCAGAGGTCTACAATAAGGTCGTTTATGAGAGTTGTGGTGTTTACTGCTTTACCGCTCCGTAATGCCCGCGCTCCCTTTCTCTCAAAACCGAGCGTGCTGCCGACAATTTCCCGGAGCTCTCTATAAGCCGACATGTCCAGAATGTGATAAGCGCGGGCATCCTCGATGTCTCTACCAAGGTACGCAATTTTATCAGCAATCTTTACTACACAGCCTTCCCAGGTGTACGGCTGAATAATTCCCGGCCGTTTAATAGAGTACAGGTCAATAGCTTCTTCACGGGGTTTAATAGCCTGCTGGTCTATTTCTCCGCAGTGACAGATAAGGCCGTCTCGTACAGCGTAAGTCAGATTTAAAGGTTGTTCAAAGCCATTCGGATCTGGAAGCGTCTCAATAAAATCAGCAAAAAAAAGACTGTTGCGTTCGTGCCAGAATTTCTTTGGAGCATTATGTCCTTCTTTCTGTTCAAGCAGTTTGTTCAGACAGTCTTCTCCATGATGACCGAAAGGTGCATGCCCAATATCGTGTCCCATTGCAATTGCACCTGCGAGCTGTTCATTTAATCCAAGGTATTTTGCGATGGTTGTTGCAACAGAAGCAACGTGCATAACGTGTTCCATTCTTGTACAGATATGGTCATTATGAGGTGCAAAGAATACCTGTGTCTTGTGTTTAAGGCGGCGGTATGCCTGAGAGTGCAGAATTCTTGTATAATCGCGTTCAAATTCTGAGCGGATTTCATTGTTTCGTCCGTAAATAGGAATTTCACGTTTATTTGCCTGTTCCCATTTAGAATTTTCTGGTCCGGTACGTACGTCAACAAATGAATTCTGCATTTTTTCACCTCAGATTCATAGTATAAGGTAAAAAATTGATTTTGTAAAACTTGCTGACTAGTGATATAATAAAACGATATGCTGAAAAATAACAGGCTTCTCAGGCGTCTCTTTGGTGAACAGTATGACATTCAACACAGACTTCTCAATATTATCCTTCTTGTAGGAATCCTTGGAGTTGCATTTGCCTGTTTTATTGCAGTTGTCATGCATCAGAATCCTATGACACAGATTCTTTCATTTACATGTCTGATTCTGTTTTTTCTGATCTTCTGGATTGCAAATACTCTTAAACGTTCACAGCTTGCAATTATAGTCTTTTCAATTCTTTTTAATAATTTTATTTTACCGAGTCTTTTTATCTCTTCTGGTGGAATTGAAGGCGGTATGCCGCTCTGGTGTCTTCTCGGTTTTGTATTCCCGTTCCTGCTGATTAAGGGAAGAAGTTGTGTCGTTGTTTTCATTATAAGTATTACCGAGTTTATAGTTTTAGTTATTTATTCTTATTACCATCCGGAAATAATAATGAAAATGGAAAGCGTAAAAATGGTCCTGATGGACATGGTAATAACAATGATAGCAGTTGTTATTATTATTGCTTCTATTTTCAGATATCAGACTCATATTTATCAGAAACAGCAGAGAACCATCATCAAGAGTGTACGTGAAACTAATGAAGCTATTAAGCAGAAGCAGGACTTTATTTCCAATATTTCTCATGATATCCGTACTCCAATGGATTCTATCATTGGTTTTACTGAGCTAGCAAAAAAGAATATGGATAATCCTGAAAAGCTTGCAGACAGTCTGGAAAAGATTTCACGTGCATCAGACCATCTTATGAATCTTGTAAATGAGGTTCTTGATATTTCTAAAATCGACAGCGGAAAATCTGTTGTTGAAGAAGAAATGTGCAGTATCCATGAAATCATAGATAATGTCTGCCAGCTTCTTCAGAATGAAATTGATAATAAAAAACTTACAGTTGATCTTGATTTCAGCATGCTTGATGAAGATGTGCTTTCCTGCGACAGTTTACGCTTAAATCAGATTCTGCTTAATCTTATAAGCAATGCGGTAAAATATTCTTATGAAGGCGGTAGAATTCAGATTTCTGTAATTCAGCTTTCTACAGAAGATGAAAGTATAATCGTAAATGAATTCCATATCCGTGATGAAGGCTGTGGTATGACTCCTGAATTTATGGAGCATGTTTTTGAACCTTTTGCGCGGGATAAATCTTCTCCTGTTTCTGCAGAAGGAACAGGCCTTGGACTTACCATTGCAAAGTCTCTCGTGGAAATTATGGGCGGTACAATAGAAGTTGTAAGTGAGCTTGGAAAAGGTTCTGAGTTTACGGCAATTATCCCACTTTCAATTCCTCAGCTTACAGAAATCGAAGAAGAGCAGGATATTGTTATTTACGACTTCAAGGGACGTCGTGTGCTTATTGTTGATGATAATCAGCTTAACCGTGAAATCCTTGTTGAAGCAATGCGAGAAGAAGGCTTTGTTGTTGATGAAGCTATTGATGGTTCGTTTGCAATTGAAAAACTCCGTGACAGTGAACCGGGCACTTATGAGCTTGTTATTCTTGATTTGCAGATGCCTGTTATGGATGGATATGAAACTACACGAATCATCAGAAACTTCCAGAATCCTAAGGTATCAGAAATTCCGATTGTTGCCCTTACGGCAGATGCTCTGCCAGAAGAAAAAAGCCGCGCATTTAATTGCGGTGTAAATGCATATCTCGTAAAACCTGTAGATATGCCTTCACTCTTAAAGGTTCTTATGTTATTCTTCAGAGAAAATAAACGTTCATAGAAAGGAGGTGCTTTGTGGATAGATGTGTTGTTGCCCTTACATCAAGTTCTGTAAACGAAGAAGCTTATTCAGAAATCCAGACTCAGTTAGATGCCCATGAAGTAACTCCTCAATTGATTATTTTCTTTAGTGAAATAGACATGCTCTGGTTCTTTTCGCAGAAACTGAAAGTACGTTATCCGGACGCTGTTGTTATTGGTTCTTCTACATATGTAAATTATACGTCTGAGGGTTACAGCCATTGCGGTGCATCTGTAATGGTTATCAATTCTGGAGTTGAAGTTTCTGCCGGTCTGCTTTTTGATATTGACCGTCATCCTAATATGTACAAGGCTCATATCAAAGCTGCAATGGAAAAACTGTCTTCTTTAGAAAATACCTGCTGCCTTGAATTTATGACAGCTTTTGGAAAAGGTGAGGAACTGGTTCTAGATACATTTGAAGAAGTTCTTGCTGAAACTGGAATTACAGTGGCTGGTGGTTCTGCCGGAACAATGCCGGAGCGTAGTGAGACTTATGTAGCTTTAAATGGTGATATATTCAAACAGACCTGTGCCTTTGTTTTTATTCATAATCTGAATGGAAAAATAGGTTTTTACCGTGAAAATATTTTCAAACCAACTTCATATCGTTTTTCTGCAACTTATGCCGATTGTGAAGAACGAACTGTAATGGAGTATGATAATGAACCGGCTGCAGAAATTATTTCCCGAGCCCTTAATGTTCCTGTAGAACAGCTTAGCCAGGAATTATCTTCTCATCCTATGGGACGTATTGTTGATGGTTCCATCAATATTACTGAAGCAGATAAAGTTTTTCCAGACGGTTCAATTTCATATTTTTCAACAATTTATAATCACACAAAACTGCTGCTGCTTGAAACAGATAATATCAGGCGTGTCTGGAATGAAACTGTTCAGCGTGTAAAAAATGATTTTGAAAAGCCGTCATTTACAATTTCAATTAACTGTCTTTCACGTTCAAAACTTTTCGAAAAGGAATCTTCTTTTGGAGAGTTTGTGAATGTACTCCGTAATTACGGAAAATATATAGGTGTTTCAGGGTATGGGGAACAGCTCAATTTTATACATCTGAATCAGACAATGATTCTTATTGTGTTCGAATGAGGCGTTTATGAGCAGATTCAATAACGGTATTATTTTTACAAATGAAAACTGTATAGGTTGTAATAAATGTATAAATAACTGTTCTCTTATGGGAGCTAATGTTTCCATTGTGAAAAATGGAAAATCCCATATGGAAATTGACCCTAAAAAATGTAATGACTGCGGCCGCTGTATAAATATTTGTGTTCACCATGCCCGCGATTTCCGTGATGATGTTGTCCAGTTTTTAGCAGATCTGAAAAAAGGCGAAAAAATATCTTTAATTATTGAGCCTGCTTTTTTTGCGATTTATGGTGAGCGTGCGCCTCTAATCATCAAAAGCCTTCGTAAACTTGGCGTTCAGAAAATTTATGACGGTTCATTCGGACGCGAAATCGGTGCTTATCTGACTGTAAAATATCTGAAAGAAGCACAGGAATTTCCTGTCGATCAGCGCTGCTTTATTAGTAATGCCTGTCCTGCTATGGTAACTGTTGTTCAGAAATATCATCCGTTCCTTTTGAACAAAATGATTCCTGTTCAGCCGCCGGTTATCTGTGCTTCAATTTATATTCATAAGTATCTTGGTGATGATAATAAGCTTGCCTGTCTTGGTGCCTGTATTGCAAATAAAGATGAAGCAATCAGTGAAAATACAAAAAATGTACTTTCTTATAATTTAACCTTTGCCCATTTAATGGAACATCTGCCTGAAGTTACAGAAGAGGACAGTGAATATTCCAGCGAACTGGATTTAAAAGGAAAAGGCTTTGGTTCAATCGTTTCTATTGGCGGAGAATTTTCAGATATTGTTTCTTATTTCTTCTCTCATAAAGAAACTATTCTGGCATTAAAAGGATTTTCATCTGATCATCTGAGTTCTCTGTATATGTCTCTGGATGATAACTTTAAAAATAATCAGCCGCTTTTTGCAGAAATTACAGCCTGTAAAAATGGTTGTGTCGGCGGACCGGGTGTCTATCATAAGGATTATGATCCGGCAACCGTTTATTCAAATGCAATTACAATCCGAAGATCGACCTACGAAAATTATACAGATATAGATAATCCTGAAAAATTCTGGAAACAGATTTGTGCTCAGTTCAAGTATATCCGCTCTGAAGATTTTACCCGCGGCTATACTGATTATTCACGACAGCAGTTTAAAATTCCAAAGAGTGCCTTTGATGAAATCTTTACTGATATGCTTAAAGATACTCCTCATAAACAGTCTATTAACTGCGGTTCCTGCGGATATAATTCGTGTAAAGATATGGCACGGGCTATTGCCTATGGTTACAGTAGAAAAGAAAACTGTATTCAGTATATGAAAGAACTTCTGGTACAGCGCATTTTTACTGATCCTGAAACAGGTGTTATGACCAGAACTGCATTCATTCAGGCAGGAAATAAACTCTTTTCTGACAATCCAAAGAAAACTTATATAGTGGCAATTGGAGATGTAAATAAACTTAAGATTATAAATGATTTATATGGATTTACTGCAGGAAATGATGCATTAAAGCAGATTGCTGCAACCTTAAAACAGATTGTCGGAGAACAGGGGCTCATTGCAAGACTGGAAGGTGGTTCTTTTGCAGTTTGTATGGAAAACTCAGTGGACAATCTCCAAAAACTGCAGGCCTGCAAGGTTTTTGATAACGGTTCAGTTCATATGTCTTTTCCAATTACAATGCATTTTGGAATCCGTATTGCAAATTCTTCTCTGGGTATTACTACAGCCATGGACCAGGCTTCTTTGTGTATGGATAAAAATATTTCTTCTGTACAGAATACGTTTACTGCCTTTACAGAGAAAAATATGGAAGATACCCATCTCGAAGCTGAAATCACATCTCAGATGCAGCAGGCTCTTGCCGACGGTGAATTTAAAATATGGTTTCAGCCGCAATATTCAGCCGCTACAGGAGAAATGGTCGGGGCGGAGGTTTTATGCCGCTGGATAAGGGAAGACGGTACAATTATATCTCCTGCAGTCTTTATTCCGATTGCAGAAAAGAATGGCTTTATCCGTATGCTGGATGAAGAAATCTGGACAAATGTATTTGTTGCCGTTCGTTCCTGGCTGGATGTTGGAATTGACCCTGTTCCGATTTCAATAAATATTTCAAGAATCAGCCTTGAAACAGATAAACTTTATTATGTAATTAAGCGTCTTAAAGAAAGATACAATATTCCAGAAAAATACATTCACTTTGAAATAACAGAAAGCGCTTCTATAAATGCAGATAAAGAACTGAATGATAGAATTCAAAAGCTCCGCGATTTAGGTTTCAGAATTGCAATGGATGATTTTGGAAGCGGTTATTCTTCTTTGAATGCTCTTAAGGATATGCCTATCAATATTCTTAAGCTTGATATGGGCTTTATGCGTGGTGAAGACAACTTGAATCGTGGCGGTACAATTATAAACTATGTAGTGCGAATGGCTCAGGGACTTGAATATATAACTGTTGCTGAAGGTGTAGAAACCCAGGAACAGGCAGACTTCCTTCGTAGTATTGGAGTTAATGTTATTCAGGGCTTCTTATATGCAAAACCTATGCCTGAAGATCAGTTTGTTGAACTTCTGAAATCTCATAAAGGAGCTGCCTCTATTATCCGTCCAAGAACTTTTGGTCAGATTGATATCAGAAAGTTCCTTTCACCAGATTCTTCCGAAAGCCTTATGTTTGAAGAACTTTCAGGACCTGCGGCAATTTATGAATTTGATGATCAGGCAAAATCTTTAATTCTGATTCGTGCAAATAAGAAATTTTTAAAACTGTTCGAGCTTGATGATCTTGTTTTCCCTGAAATTCGAAAAAATTTGAAAAAACTTATGGGTAAGGAAAGTTTTAAATGGCTTGTTGAACAGTCAGAACTTTCTCTTTCAGAACGTAAGGAAATCTGCTGTTATATAGAAATGCGTACCTTTATGAAGCATAATCCGCTTTATGTAAAAAATTACATCAAAGAAATCAGTTGCAATGAACATAAGCATTCTTTCTATATTTTGACAGAAGATATTACAAATGAAAAATTAACAGAAAATACCCTTGAAATTGCTAATCATCAGCTAGGGTTAATGACTGAAAATACGCAGATTGGTTTACTTCTTATGCATGTTGATTTCGATGTTAAGAGAATTGTTTCCGGTATGAAAATTCATGTTCTTCGTGTAAATCAGAACTTCCTGGATATTTCCGGATATTCAAAAGAAACTGTATTAAACTGGACTGCAAAAGAAGCTTTTGATATTATTCATCCGAACGACAGATTAGGATTTAAGGTTGCAATGGTAAAAGCTTTTCTTTCTAATTTCAAAAAGCCTGCAACTTATGTTTATAGGGCTCGTCATTGTAATGGAAATTATTTCTATGTAAAATTTGTTTCAACAGGTGTTCAGCAGCCGGATAAGTCTTATTTGTTTATAACGAATTATATTGTTATGGATTTATAAGCTAGCAAAATCGCTCGCATAGCTCGCTCTGAGGCGTTTTTTCGATGAACCTAAATAGACTTACTGCCGTAAGTCTATTTTTAACGGTTCTTCGATTTTAGCCTTTCTTGCTCATAGGACGAACAAGGAAGCAGCTCAAACACATTGCAACTGCATAGAGAATTGTTGTTACGATGAGTACATTCTGGTAACCAGTTGGGTTAGCCTGAACTCCGTGAACATCAATAAATGCACCTGTGTGCTTTACAATGTAAGAAGCCATCTGGTTTCCTGTAAGACCTGCAAATGCCCATGCAGAAAGTGTAATTCCGTGAATAGCAGAAATAT
>JAEEGH010019838.1_pt1 | contig 14053 bp, 15 predicted proteins | sample 9134181 | NCBI WGS metagenome assembly JAEEGH01 (sample SAMN16246544, study PRJNA631951) | gut metagenome | biome: gut microbiome; feature: rumen; material: DP-attached | host: Bos | place: Iran: Karaj | collected 2018-10 | reverse complement strand
AACGCAAAATAAATTTTGATGAATAACATAATGGTTGCTTCCTATTCGAAGCAACCATTATGCTTTAAAAGTAGCTTATGGAATTAAAAAGAGTAGTTGTAACAGGTCTGGGCGCAGTGACGCCAGTCGGCAACACTCCTGAAGAGATGTGGAACAGCCTCATCAACGGAGTGAGCGGAGCAGCACCTATTACACTTTTTGATGCAAGTAAATTCAAAACACAGTTCGCTTGTGAGGTGAAGAACCTCAACATCAATGATTTTATCGACCGCAAGGAGGCTCGTAAGATGGACCGCTATACCCAGCTGGCCATGATTGCCGCCAAGCAGGCTGTCGAGGACAGTAAGATGGATCTCGATACTGAAGATAAGAACCGCATCGGTGTGGTCTTTGGCGTTGGTATCGGTGGAATTAAGACCTTCGAGGAGGAAGTAAAGTACTATGGCGTACACGAGGCCGATGGTCCTAAGTTCAATCCGTTCTTCATTCCGAAGATGATTGCTGACATCGCAGCAGGTCAGATTTCTATTCAGTATGGCTTTCACGGCCCCAACTATATCACCGCTTCTGCTTGTGCTTCTTCATCGAATGCACTCGCTGACGCCTTCAACCTCATTCGTCTTGGAAAGGCCAATGCCATCGTAGCTGGTGGTGCTGAGGCTGCTATCTGCGCTTGTGGCGTAGGTGGTTTCAATGCTATGCATGCCCTCTCTACCCGCAATGATGAGCCTGAGAAGGCCAGTCGTCCGTTCAGTGCTTCTCGCGATGGTTTCATCATGGGCGAGGGTGCTGGTTGTATGATCCTCGAGGAACTGGAGCACGCTAAGGCTCGTGGTGCTAGGATCTATGCTGAGATGGTGGGTGCAGGTATGAGTGCTGATGCGCATCATATCACTGCTTCTCATCCTGAGGGACTGGGTGCCAAGCTTGTGATGCAGAACGCCCTCGAAGATGCCGGCATGCAGCCTGATGAGATCGACTACATCAACGTTCATGGTACTTCTACCCACGTTGGTGACATCTCTGAGGCCAAGGCCATCAAGGACGTCTTTGGCGACGCTGCCTACAAACTGAATATTTCGTCTACAAAGTCAATGACAGGTCACCTGCTGGGTGCTGCTGGTGCCGTTGAGGCAATGGCTACTGTCCTCGCAGTGAAGAACGACATCATTCCTCCCACCATCAATCATGAGGAGGGCGATGAGGATCCTGAGATTGACTACAATCTGAACTTCACATTCAACAAGGCTCAGAAGCGTGAGGTACGTGCTGGTCTCAGCAACACCTTCGGCTTTGGTGGTCATAATGCTTGTGTCGTCTTCAAGAAGTATGTGGATTAATAATATCATTGATCATATCAAGCTCCCTTTCCGCAAGGAGAAGGAGCTTTTTTCTTCTCTTTATGAGATACTTGGATTCTATCCGCACGACATCAGCTATTATCGTCAAGCGTTGATGCACAAGAGCATCGGCAAGCGCAATGACAAAGGTAAACCGCTGAACAATGAGCGTTTGGAGTTCCTGGGCGATGCTATCCTCGATGCAATTGTGGGTCATGTGGTCTACAAGCATTATGAGGGTAAGCGTGAGGGTTTTCTTACAAATACCAGAAGCAAGCTCGTCAGTCGTGAGACTTTAGGCAAGCTCGCCAATGAGATGGGGCTCTCGCAGCTCCTTCTTTCAGCAGGCCGAAGCAACTCCCATAACAGCTATGTCAACGGTAATGCTTTCGAGGCTCTTGTGGGTGCCATTTATCTGGATCGCGGCTACGATGCCTGTATGTGGTTCTGGGAGAATCGTGTGCTAGGCAGGTATATCAATATCGATAAGGTAGCATTCAAGGAGGTTAACTTCAAGTCGAAGCTGTTGGAGTGGAGCCAGAAGAACAAGGTGCGCATGGAGTATCGCATGCTGAAACAGAAGCTGGATGATAACGGTAGTCCAATCTTCAGTTTCCAGGTGGTCATTGAGGGTGTTGAGGGCGAGCGTGGCTCAGGCTATTCCAAGAAGGAAGCACAGCAGTTGGCCTCGAAGGAAACCCTTCAGAAGCTGAAGCGTGAGCCTCAGTTTGTTGATACCATCTTCAAGGCAAAGTCTGATCGTACGAAGATGGAGGAAACACCCACTATGCTCGTGCCTGATCCTGAGAAAGAGCAGGAGGATTTTATCATCGAGCAGCCGGCCGCAGCAGAACCTTCAGAAAAATCGGAATCCCCAGAGTACTCCGAAAACTCCGATTATTCTGATAATTCTGAAAACTCCGATCATTCTGATTTCTCCGAAGAATTCGACCTTTCCGATATCTCCCATAAAGAGAAATCCCGCGAAGATATCATTGCTGAAGCAGAGGCTGCTGCCTTTGCAGAGGACTAATAAAAAACGAGGTTGCAAATTTGCAACCTCGATTTATTTAGAAGTTCACGCCGATGGTGGCGAAGAGACTACCTGTATGGGCGTCATCAAAGTAGTCGCGACTGATATTCGACAGTCCGAAGTCGTAGCCCACTTCCGCATAAAGGTAGTTGAACTGGACACCACAACCCACCCTGATACCTCCATCGAAGCGATTGAAAGCATCATCATCGTAGGAACTGTAAGCCTGACGATGACCAAAGTCCTTGATCTTACCACCTACGCCTGCTGCTACATAGCCACCTAAGAAGGGCTGGATGCTCACGTCGCGATCCACCTTGCAGTCGTATTTCAGCAACAACGGCACTTCCAGATAGTCGAGGTTATAAGTGAACTTTCGACCATCAAAGTTGCCCTTGCCACCTTTTTCTATAAACGAGAGACCCGTCTCGAAATAGATGGGTGCGTGAGGCGCCACTTGGAAACCAGCCACAACGCCTACGTTCAGACCTGTGCGCATTGTACCACCATCGAGATACTTGTCGTCAGAGCTCACCGTTGAGAACGCACCACCAACACGGAAGCCGATATAGGAGTTCACAGGGTTGTGACGATAACTCGGACGAGTGTAAGTGCTATATCCATAGCGCGACCCAGAATAACGGGGTCGACCGTATTGTGCCAGCATGGGCAGCGTGAGCATCAAGCTCAGCATTGCAATCATTATCCTTTTCATAAGCAATCATTTTAAAGATTTCACGCTGCAAAATTAGTCCAAAACCACCATCGCTAGAAAGGATTTCCCCTAAAAGAAAATGGGTTTTCCCTAAAAAATAGAATCGTTGTGACGAATGTCATGAATTAATTTGGAATTCTCGAATAAACTTCGTATATTTGCCTTCAAATAATTTAGAGGAAGGAGCACCTTATGAAAAAGTTACTACTTACGATGATAGCCGTTCTGACGGTTGTGAGCTCATTAGCACAAGATGAGCCCAAGAGGATTTCGCTGACGCAAGACGAACGTGAGATGGTGAACGGCAGCAATGGATTTGCCTTAAACTTGTTCCGCAAGGCTCGCACGGACAATGATATGATTCTGTCGTCACTGAGCATCACCTACGCCTTGGGAATGCTCAACAACGGTGCTGCGGGCGAGACGCAGGAGCAGATAAACAAGGTATTGGGCTTTGGTGATTTTGGCGTCAAGGGCATCAACAATTTCTGCCAGAAGATGCTGAAGGAAGCCATCGGCCTCGACAAACTGACCAAGGTGATGATCTCGAACACTATCTTTGTCAATCAGGCAGGTGGCTATGTACTGAAGCCAGACTTCGTCAGCACAGCAAAGGACTATTATCAGGCCGAGCCTGATTGTCGCGATTTCTACGATGGCAAGACGCTCGACGTCATCAACCAATGGGGCAGTGACCATACTGAAGGGATGATTCCCCAGATACTCAGCGAGGATGAGTTTGACCCAACATTTGTAAGTTATCTGTTGAACGCCATCTATTTCAAGGGCACTTGGATGCTGAAGTTCGACGAGAAGGAGACGAAGGACGAGACATTCGACCATGCGGGGGCGGAGAAGAATCTGCTCACGCTGCCGATGATGCATCAGGAAAAGCTGTTGTACTATATGGAGGACGACAACTGGCAAGTGCTGAAACTGCCCTACGGCAATGGAGCCTATATGATGACGCTGCTGTTGCCACAGCCAGGAAAGGTGTTAGAGAAAGAGATACAAAACCTGATGGTCGAGAATTGGGAGAAATACCAGTGGAACAGAGAGGAGGCCATAGTAGACGTGAAGCTACCTCGCTTCGAGTCGAACAGCAGTATCGATTTGGAGGAGGTGATGAGTGCCTTAGGTATGCCGAGGGCCTTTACGCCTGCAGCAGAGTTCCCAGACTTTTGTAATGTGCCGACTTATATCGGTCTGATGAAACAGGTGGCGAAGATCAAGGTGAACGAAGAGGGAACGGAGGCTGCAGCCATCACTATCATCGGAGAGAAAGCCACAAGTGTAGGATCTGAGCCTAAACGTGTGAACTTCCATGCGAATCGTCCGTTCCTCTATATCATCAGCGAGGAGTCGACAGGCGCTATTTTCTTTATGGGACAATTTATGGGCAATACTCGCGGATCAAAGGGAAACGGTACAGGCATTCAGAAGTCGGAAACCAAGAGTCAGACAACGGATGACAGCACTCTATACAACCTTTCTGGCCAACAGCTCAGTAGCCCGCCTGCTCGTGGTATCTATATCCAGAACGGCAAGAAGAAGATTGCGAGCAAATAAGCCGTCAGATGTTGATGCCGTAGCTCTGCTTCACTTCGCTCATGACGAAAGTACTCTCGATAGAGGCTAGGCTCTCTATCTCACCGAGTTTGTTAAGCACAAACTCCTGATATTGTTTCATATCGCGTGCGCGTACCTTTAATAGATAATCGTATGCGCCTGAGGTGTTATAACATTCTGTCACTTCCGGAATGCGTTGGATACGACGCACGAAAGCATCTGCTATTTCGTGGTTGATTTGTTTCAATTTGACCTTGCAGAACACCTGTAAGCCTAGATTTAATTTCTCTGGGTCTAGGATGGCTACATACTTCTTGATATAACCTTTCTTTTCCAGTCGTTTCTGACGTTCAAACACGGGAGTAGGGGTCAGATGAACGGCATCAGCCAGCTCTTTTGTGGTCAATTTCGCGTTTTTTTGCAGCGTTTTCAGGATCTGCAGGTCGGTTTCGTCGAGGATTTCAGCCATATTTTAGAGTTTTATTCTGTTTAGGGGCTTTTAAAGTGCCTTTTGTGGAAAGATTTTCTTTCTCGGCTGCAAATTTAGGGATATTTTCTGAATTCTGCAAGAAATTTGGAGGATATTTCTAAAGTTCGTACCTTTGCACCCAGAAAGTTAAGAGTGAATAGTGAAGAATTTGCTACCGCTGTAGATTATATTAACAATTAAAAATAAAGAAAGGATAAGGTTATGAGTAAGAAGAATTACAAGTTTGAGACTTTACAACTCCATGTAGGCCAGGAACAGGCTGACCCCGCAACTGACGCTCGCGCCGTGCCCATCTATCAGACCACGTCGTATGTGTTCCATAATTCACAGCACGCTGCTGATCGTTTCGGTCTTCGCGATGCAGGTAATATCTATGGTCGTCTGACCAATTCGACTCAGGGTGTATTCGAGGATCGTGTCGCTGCTCTTGAGGGTGGTGTAGCCGGTCTGGCAGTCGCCTCTGGTGCTGCTGCTATTACCTATGCGCTACAGAACATCGTGCAGAATGGTGATCATATCGTTGCTGCTGATAATCTCTATGGTGGCTCATACAACCTGATTACCCACACATTGGCAACACAGGGCATCAGCAACACCATTATTAATGTGAACGACCTCGAGGCTCTCGAAGCCGCTATCCAGCCCAACACAAAAGTAGTATATGCCGAGACTTTCGGCAACCCCAATTCCGATGTGCTCGATCTTGAAGGTGTGGCTGCTGTCGCCCACAAGCACGGCATCCCCTTCATCGTCGACAACACCTTCGGTACACCGTATCTCATCCGTCCGCTGGAGCACGGTGCTGATATAGTGGTTCACTCCGCTACGAAGTTCCTGGGTGGTCACGGAAGCAGTCTGGGTGGTGTCATCGTCGACGGTGGTAAGTTCGATTGGAAGCAGAACGACAAGTTCCCCACGCTTTCCAAGCCCGATCCCTCGTATCATGGTATCGTCTTCGCTGATGCTGTAGGTGCTGCGGCTTACGTTACCCGCATCCGTGCCGTCATCCTGCGTGATACTGGTGCTGCCATCTCTCCCTTCAACGCCTTCATCCTCTTGCAGGGTGTTGAGACACTGAGTCTGCGTGTGGAGCGTCATGTGGAGAACGCCCTGAAGGTGGTTGATTTCCTCGCAAACCATCCGAAGGTGGCCAAGGTGAACCATCCTGCACTTGAGAGCCATCACGATCACAAACTCTATCAGAAGTATTTTCCCAACGGTGGAGCCTCGATCTTCACCTTCGAGATCAAAGGCGGTCAGGAAGAGGCTTGGAAGTTCATCGATGCCCTGCAGATCTTCTCGCTGCTGGCTAACGTGGCCGACGTGAAGAGTCTGGTGATCCATCCCTACACTACCACCCACTCACAGCTCTCGCCTGAGGAACTCGCCGAGCAGCACATCACGCCCTCGACCATCCGCCTCAGCATCGGCACAGAGCATATCGACGACATTATCGACGATCTCGCCCAGGCCTTCGACAAGATCTAAAGGTGTTCATAACTTTTATTTATGAAAGAAATGTGAATAATATGAATAATTTTGACCAGAAATATATTTTTATACTTATTTCTGAAATAAATTTCTGCGCATTATTCATATTTCTTTCATAAATTCGTACCTTTGCAAGCAAAATAAGTAAGTGATGGGAAAGTATATATTAGCAGATAATCAGGAACTGACGCGCTTTGCTTTGGAGAGTCTGCTTCGCCAGAAAGGCGAGAACGACATCTACAAGGCTAGCGACAAGGCCGGACTTGTGCAACTCTTGAAGGAGCACGAGAATGCTGTCGTGCTGCTCGACTACACGCTGTTCGACTTTGCCGACGAAGATCAGCTTCTGATCATCGCAGAACGTTTCGTGCTGTCGGAGTGGATCCTCATCAGTGATGAGCTCACACCCCAGTTCCTGCGTCGCGTGGTTTATTCGTCCCACCAGTTCAGCATCGTGTTTAAGGATGGCCCGCTGAAGGATGTCCGCGATGCCCTCGATGCTGTCAGCCGTCACAACCGCCATATCAGTCAGCGTGCGTTGGAGGTCATCATCAACCAACAGCAGGAAGATGAAGAACATCCTAGCCTCCTGACAGAGACAGAGACGGAAATCGTGCGGGCTATCGCTCAGGGTAAGACGACGAAGGAGATTGCCAACGAGCGTTTCTCTAGCGTTCACACCATCACCACCCACCGTAAGAACATCTTCCGTAAACTCGGCGTCAATACAGCCCACGAGGTCATCAAGTATGCCTTGCGAGCGGGACTGGTAGACTCATCGGAATTTTACATATAACACATCAACTAAAAAATGGGAAATAAGATTGTATTAGTAACAGGTGCCAATAAAGGCATCGGATTTGGAATAGCAAAACACCTTGGTCTAAGCGGCTGGAAAGTCATAATTGGTGCTCGCGATGAGCAGCGCGCCACAAAAGCCATCAGCGAACTGAAAGCTGAGGGCATCAATGTGTTGGGCTGGGTGAATATCGAGTTGAAGGATCTTGCCAATATCGACAAGGCCGCCAAGGAGATCAAAGAAAAGTATCCAGAATTGACACTGCTCGTGAACAATGCCGGTATTCCTGGCGACATGAGTGTGGACAGCGAACATACGGAAATCAGCGTTATCCGCGAGACCCTCGATGTGAACTTCATCGGTACCTTCGCACTCACCAAGGCCCTGATTCCCTTAATTGCCAAGAACGCAGGCCGTATTGCCAACATCACTGTTCCCTCAGAGATCAGTCCTTATTGGCATCCGTTGGCATACGTAGCCAGCAAGGCTGCGCAGAACGCGATGATGGGTGTGATGGCTATCGAATTTGAGCAGCAGACAAACGCGGACGGACTCGGACAAGAGAAGCCTGTGGAGATCTTCTCCGTTCATCCTGGTCCTACGACCACCGATCTGAATGGCAATATGGCTCTTCCTGGTTTCCACGACATCGAAACCGTGGGTCAGAAGTTTGCCGAACTCATCAATGACGGTCAGAATCATCAGGGTGAATTCATCGAACTCTATCCCATCGTGAAGGAGGACTAACAACAAATCCCCCGCTCAATCGAACGGGGGATTTAACAACAAGATTATTCTTTCAGCGAATAGGTAATGGTTGTCACCACGCGCAGTTTCTTGATATACGGAGTGTTCTGGTCGCGGTCTTCGATTTCAAACTGTCCTTGCCCGGCCGTTTGTATCTGACCTAATTCCGACTTGCTGGCCTCAGCAAACTGTTCGGCGGTCTTCTGTGCATTCTTAATCGCTTCAGCCATCATTTCCGGTTTCATCTGCTGGAACGAGGCATATTCATATTGCGGGTTGCTGTTCTCGATGGCAACACCTTGTTTCAGCAATTCCGCCTGCTTAAAGATAGCCTTGTTTACTTCTGTCACCTTATTGGTTGCCACAGTAATCGTTGTGGTAACGATGTAGCGGAAGTTCTTTTGATTATCACCCCATTCACGGGCTTCCAGGTCGCTGATGGTGGGAGGATTCACCGTTATCTCCTTCTCGTCGAGACCATTCTGTCGCAAGAACCTTTTGATCTTATCCGTCTGGATGTTGATATTCTCATAGAGCAGGGGCAGGTCATTACCTGTTACCTTCGTACCAATACTCCAGGTCACTTTGTCTGCAGGCACCTCGCGTTCAGCCAGACCCTTGACGGTTACCTTTCGATCCTTGTTGGCAAAGTTGTCGATGCCAGCCTTGATAAACAATCCCAAAACCGCAATGCCCACAGCTATGAGGGCCGATGCAATAATCCGATTTTCTTTCATATGCATTAATGTTTAAATCGTTTGACTCTTTCGTTTCTCTTTGTTGTTACTTAGTAACCACAATTAGTTCACTTGTATGGGCATCAATCTCCGCATAATATCGAGGTGCTCTAAAGTAGTCAACATCTGGATCTCCAGGAGCATAAGGTCCTTCAACAAAGTAGATAAGCCGCTGATCTCGAACAACCTGTCCGTTCTTTCTAGAAGAGTATTCTTTAACATAAAGGTTACAAGGCCATGTGTCATCTCTATCAACATTCAGATAGTTTGCCAAAATCTGTCTGGCCTTTTGTTCTGAGATATCGGGAATGGGATTGAGGTTCTTGATGTCAATGAATGATTTTGTTAAGGCATATGACATCCGTTTGCCTTGTGGGGTTATGAAATAATAGAATCGTGACATCCCGTTTACCACGAGAACACCTTTATAGTAATGTTCATAGACCTCATAAAACTGTTGTAATTCAGGATAATCATCAACGGGCGACAATTCACCTTGACTTATTAAACGGATTTCATTGCCATCGCTTAATGGGAATAAGTACATGATTTCATCCAGGGATGTTGGACTGCTATACACTTTCTCAAAAGGATCGTTTCCTAATAAGAAAAATGTCAATCCTGTTACTCTGTCAGATTCATCTCGTGTAATAGTCCATCCGTTGAGGGATTCTGTATGATGCTTCTCTGTAAAAGAGTTATCATATATTCCTATTGCAATGCTGGTGGTTTCATCATCACTACTACAGCTGCTCATGCCGACAGCCAGCATCAGCATTGCAAACAACCAAGAAATGCTATTCTTTTTCATACGTCTTTTATATCAAAAAGTTTGAATTGGTACCCACATATCTGGTTCCGCCCATTCTACATCTTCGCGCAAATGAAGTGTTTCTGCCAGCTGGAGGACCTGACAAGAGAATCTTAGTGTACATCTGAAAGTATATATTCCATTGAGCTTATTGTTGGGATCGAGTTCCAGAAGGTCTGCATAATCTCGGGTTATCGCCTCAACACTCTGTCCTTCCTTCATCTTCAGCATAATGCGGCAATGAATCCGAATATATTCATTCTCGACAGATGATTTATATGATGAGGATATATAAAAATAGGGACATAGGATGAATTTTGTGCAGACGATGAGTGACATATTGTTAAGACCAAGGTCGTATCTCTCGAGCACCACGCCGTCACCCTTGTTAGTGATATAATCGAGAGCTTCTTTGCCCTTATCGCTTTCCCAATTAACCAACAAGATATAGGGAGGTTCCTTCTGAGGTGTCATTTCATAACAATGACCATTCACCCAATGATTCTGGCGGAATTGAAGGCCAGGATCCTGATTATAGTAGCTTACTTCGAAATATGGGTCATAGATATCCACCATATCGTACACAAGCTTGTCTTCCACTTGGCCGTCATCACTACTACAGCTGCTCATGCCGACAGCCAGCATCAGCATTGCGAACATCCATAATATACAATTCCTTTTCATACGCCTTATCATTCTTCGTACTTATAAAACACATAAACATAATAAATCTTGTACGAGAGGGGTATACTTTTAACAAGATTTCACTAAATCAGAGGGACAGGTGATTGATCGTTTTTTGAAATCAATAACCTGTCCCTCTGATCTCGCTAATCCACCGGAATGACCATATAAGGTTCTGTTGTTTCGTCACCAATATTATCTTGACTGGCGATTTTTACGCACTTAAGGTCAAATTGATTATCCGTTAAAATGATTATTCTATATGCCAACATGTATCTATGGTCACTTGAAACACCATCCAAATTCTTATTCCTTTTCAGTTGTAGAGTGTCCCATTCACTACATGTCTTTATTAACTTATCAGAAAAAGAACAAATATCCGGATCATTTTTGATAAATACGGAATCACAAATCTCTTTTTTCCCTTCATTCAAGATGCCTTTTTTCTGATACCTCATATACCTATATTCATAAACCCTGTCCGTTCCATAAACGTTGCCTGACTTTTTATTCCAAAAAGCAAATAAAACAGTAGAAGTATAACTGTTGATTTCTTCTAGAATGTATACGGTGTCACCTACATTATATAAAGGAGACAATGTGCAGAAAACCTTTTGCTCCTTATTAAGTTTACAACCCTTCTCCAATAAAGGGGAATGTTGATTAGGCATTAGTTTTTTTCCGTACGCTATCATGGAGTCACTCAATTCACACCAGCGTTTATAGAGGATTTTGGGTTTTGGATCAGTTTCCTTTATCTTCTCGCCTTCTATTAAGAATTGTATTATAACATTCTCTGAGACGGAATCCACCTCTCCTAATGATTTATGGCTATCATATAATACATGTAGAATATCATATACATCTTCATAAGCAGGCAAATAATGATATTGTTTGGCCATTATTATTGAATAGAACCAGCATTCTTGAAGGAGGTCCTTAGACATCTTCAATTTCTTCAGATTATTATATGCAATAGTGTCGCCATATTGAAGAGTTTTAATTTCAAGGCTGTCTTCATAAGGCAACTGTTCATGAATTGACATTATCGAGTTATAATAATGCTTGCCTGCCTTGCCAAACAACATGCCAACGCAGAAAAGTATTATTGCAAAAAGCAATTGAAAGAAAAGTGAACTATTTCTTGTTTTCATATTTTGCTTCTTCTTGTAAGATCTGCATTATTTGCTTCCCAAACAACTTCACATCATCATTCGGTGAAAAATATTCCGAGCTGTCCGTTAGTGCTTTATATATAGAGTGGTGGAAAGGTATCTGTTCATTCCGTGCAATAGGATTCGTAAAAGAACTATCTTTAAGTACCCAGTAATAAATGAAGTTTGTATAATCATAATCAATACACATACACTTAAGAGTATTCTTTTCTATCTTATTGAAATTATCTACTGATGGTGACTTCCAAAAAATCTGTTTTAATGTGTAAACATCTTCTACAGAAATAACGATTTCGTTCTCTGTTAATGCAGAAATAATAAGTGAAAATATAACTCCCAAAACAAAACAGGAGGAGTATATAAGATAATTTCTTTTTTTTCTCATATTGTGATTACTAATTAGTAAAAAAGTTTTGCTTATATAACATGGGGATTTTTAAGACGGCTCTGTTATACCAGTGACTCACGGTACCTATCCCCTCTATGGGTCTACAACGATTAGCCGATACTTGATTGCAAAGATAAGAATAAATCTGGAAATAAAGAAGGATTTAGCCAGAAATCTCAAAATTACTACGATTTTTCTTGGACAATTAAAACAAAATGCTTATCTTTGCAAATGTATTTATTAACTAATTAAATTAAAGACTATGGTAAACGTAAAGCAAAACAAAGTTGAAGAATCGTCTATACGGTCTATTTTGTGTGAATTAGGTTACATTTTTGCAAATTTATTTGCAGATTTGCAAAGAAATTACTAATTTTGCAAACGAATTAGAAGATGATAATTGCTAATAAGGAACTTTTGGATAAGTTCGTGCAGAGTCATGCGCAGTCCGCAGCCCCACTTAACAACTGGGTTGAGAAGGTGAAAGCAGTAGTATGGAAGAGCCACGCTGAGTTGAAACAATCGTTTCCTTCAGCAGACTATGTTAAGAATGGTCGCTATGTGTTTAATATTGGTGGTAACAACTATAGAATTGTTGCAGTCGTGATCTTTGTAGGTGGAGTCATGAACATTCGATTCGTAGGAACCCATTCAGAATATGATAAAATTGATGCATCAACAATATAATATAAGGTAAGAATATGGATAAGAAACTGACATCAAGACAAGAGTATGATGAGGTAAAGGCCATTGTCGAGGCCCTGATCGCTGAGGCTACCGAAAAGGGTATGCTTGAGCCGGAGATGGATAATGAATACACGCGCCAGATAGCAGAGTTAAGCAAGCAGATGGCTCAATATGAGGATGAATACATGGATATCATGCCTTTGCGTGAGAAGACGCCACTTATCAAATGTATTGAAGACTATTTCTATGCTAGGAACATGAAGCAGAAGGATGGTGCCAAACTTCTTGGTATCAACGAATCTGTCTTCAGTCAGATTCTTAGTGGAAAGCGACGTATCACGATGCCTTTGGCAAAACGCCTGCACTCAAAGCTTGGAATCGACTCTGATCTGATTCTGGAATATGCATAATATTCACGAGAGGTCTTACACCAGTCGAGAAAACCATTTACATTTTTAATTAAACCAAAAGACAGGCTTAATCATTATGGTTTTTCGCATATCCTAAGGAACAAGTGTTTTCTGCCTAGGAAATTTTTGCTGCCTGCCTAGGGCGCAAAAACGGCATAACTAGGCAGAAAATGTGAGCATGAGAAGAGTGTAATGAAAATTCTGTACAATCAGGCTGAAGTTCTTTAGCGGTGACAAGAGTCTCCTATCTCCTGACTTCGTCGATTTTTGTCAATTAAAATTTTACATACTGATTATCAGTTAGTTGCAAGTTTAAATTTGGGTGATTTGGGTGACTCGCTTATTTTTCGTACCTTTGCGGCATGTTTGTACGCAAGAAGAAAAATCGTTCAGGTTCGGTGAGCATCGTCGTGGTTGACAAGAGCCGTGGCCGTTTCAGGGAGGTTCGCCAGTTCGGAGTGGCCCATACCGAAGCAGAGGCGGATGCACTATACACTCAAGCCCGTGAATGGATACGCAGGTATGCAGGTCAGCAGACAATAGACTTTGGAGGCGGAGCAGTTGCTTCAGAGAATGATGTGGACATGCTCGTCAGCCGTATTGACGGAGTGTCCATCAATGGCACACAGCTTCTTCTTAACCGTATTTATGACAGTGTAGGCTTCAACCGTATAAAGGACGACGTGCTGCGCCATCTGGTTGTGGCCCGTATAAGCCAGCCATCAAGCAAACTTGCAACGACATCCTATTTGCGCTCATATTTCAAGGAGGACATAGACCTGAGTCGCATATACCGCTACATGGACAAGCTGTACAACAGCCAGATGGAATTGGTGCAGGAAATCAGCATCACCCACACAAGGAGCATACTTGGCGGCAGTATCGGCCTTCTGTTCTATGATGTGACTACGTTGTATTTCGAGGCAGCCCCAAAGGATGACATGCGTCAGTCGGGATTCTCGAAGGACGGCAAGACG
>JAEEGH010019835.1_pt1 | contig 14054 bp, 13 predicted proteins | sample 9134181 | NCBI WGS metagenome assembly JAEEGH01 (sample SAMN16246544, study PRJNA631951) | gut metagenome | biome: gut microbiome; feature: rumen; material: DP-attached | host: Bos | place: Iran: Karaj | collected 2018-10 | reverse complement strand
CCAAAAGAGCAGACGGCTTTTTCGATTTAAGACATGATGAAATAGAAAGCAATAAAGCTGATAGATGGCTTAAGGAAATAGAAAAGTATTTACCAACTGGAAGAAGTCTTAAAATTCTTGATGTTGGGTGTGGTGCTGGTTTTTTTGAAATCATTTTAGGGAAGCTTGGGCACAGTGTTACTGGCATAGATTTAACTGAAGAGATGGTAGCAAAAGCAAATGAAATGATTCGTATATATGATATGGATTTTTCGAAGATAAAGGTTCAGATTGGAGATGCGGAGAATCTTGACTTTGCTGATGAGGAATTCGATGTAGTGATTAGTAGAAATCTTACATGGACACTTCCACATCCAATTGATGCATATGCGCAGTGGCATAGAGTTCTCAAAAAAGGAGGACTACTTCTAAATTTTGATGCGGAGTATGCAAAGGGAGCTCACAATCTTAAAAGTCCAGAGAACCTTGCTCACAAGGATATAGCTGATAGTCTTAAGGAGGAATGTCACGATATTTATCACATGCTCACAATTAGTATGCTTGATAGACCTCATTGGGACGAACACGTTTTGGCAGATGTAGGCTTTTCTTCGGTAGAGGTTGATAAAGATTTTGGTAGCAGAATCTTTTTGGAGCATGACGAGTTTTATATACCAGACAAAATGTTTAGCATCAAAGCTATTAAAGCATAATGATGGGGGATTATTATGGAAATAAAGCAATTAAAATACTTTGTTGTAGCTGCAGATGTGGGGTCTTTTAGTGAAGCGGCAAAGGTTTTATATACAACTCAATCCAGTGTTAGCAAGGTAATATCCGCTCTCGAAAAGGAATTAGGCTATAACCTTTTTCAAAGAGAGAGCAAGGGTATTGCGCTAACCTATGAGGGATTAAAGTTTCATAGCAAGGCGAGTGTTCTTGTTTCTGATTTCGAAGCATTAGAAACATCCAGTGTGGAGAATCATAATATAGTCAAAATCAGCATCAACCATAGTTCATGGTTAGCAAATTGTTTCTCTGATTTTTATGAACTGAATAAAGATGATGATGTTTGCTATAACATTCATACAGACACAACCCATAATATCATTAATCGTATGAGAATAATGGAGGATGAGGTTGGCTTTGTATATGTATTTCCTGATACAAGATTACAGTTTGAATATGAAATAAAAAAATATCAGTTGAAATTCGAAAGACTAAAGTCTGTGGATGGAATGATTTATTTCCAGCCAGATGATGTTCAGCAGAATAGAGATTATTCAAGCAAGATTATACATGATTTAAAGTATATTCAATCAGAGCAAGATGATTATATCAGACAGGAATCATTCCAAACGGAGGATGGTGAGCCTGTAAATATTAAAAACGATATCGCTGTGATTACAAACAGTGATTATGTTATGCATGCATTATTGAAAAATAATTCATTAGCAAATCTTAGTGCTGATAGCTTTAATAGTTATGATTTAGGAATCAGACCAGGAATTCGACTCAAAAATACAAGAGGCAGTATTGACTTTGGAATCATTACAAATGAGAAAGGAAGACAAAGCAATCAATCAAGGGCATTTGTGGATTATATTAAGAAACAACTACTTTAATTTTTCGAAACTCTTTTTTTGAGTGAAGCGATAAAGCACCAATATACAAGGGTTTGGGGGATAATTTGTGAAAAAATAAAATTTGAAAAATTGTGAAGAAATTATGAAAAAAGACTTGCACAAATGTGTATTAAGTGTTATATTCTATATCGTACTAGCGAAAAGCTAATACCAAATTTTTCATAACTCAGCGACCAAGGGCAACTTTGGTCGCACTCCCCGAACTTTCAGTCGGCGCGTTGGCGCCGGCTTTTTTTAATATCGATTTAAATAACGCAAGTTAACATATTATCAAAAGAAGTAATTTACTACCATGAGCCTAGGGCGGCTATTGAAATAGATATGGTTTTTTATACGCCGTATAGGTATAATAAATCATACGAGTAATTCGTATGTTTTTTAGTTAGGAGTATTAATAATGGGTGAAGTTAAAGTAATTGAAATCGGTGAAAGTGTATTTGCGGAAAACGAAGCAGCAGCTGATGCAATTAGAAATCAAATGAAAGAGCAGGGCACATTCTTTTTAAATGTAATGTCTGGTCCTGGATCAGGAAAGACAACTACACTTTCTGCTCTTATTAATAGAATGAAAGATAAATACAAAATCGGAGAGATGGATGTTGATATCGAAACAAGTATCGATGCTCAGCGTGTAGCTGATGCTACAGGAGTACAGTCTATCCAGATTCACAATATGGGACTTTGTCACATAGATGCTGATATGACAAGTCGTGCATTAATGGAATACGACACAACTGATTTTGATTTATTAATTTTGGAAAACATTGGTAATCTTGTTTGTCCAGCAGAGTTTGATGTTGGAGCTAATAAAAACCTTATGTTGCTTTCAGTTCCAGAGGGAGATGATAAGCCTCTTAAGTATCCTCTCATGTTCGAGATTAGTGATGTAGTATTAATTAACAAGATAGATACACTTGAGTACTTTGATTTCAGTAAGGAAAAGGTTACAGAAAGAATTTTAAAGCTCAATCCAAATGCAAAGATTTTCTTTGTAAGTGGAAAGACTGGCGAAGGACTTGATGAAGTTGTCGCTTGGTTAGAGGAAGAAATTGCTGCAGTAAAATAGTTTTAAATGTTCGGCTTTATACAAGGAGAATAATTTGAATTATCAGCAGAAGAATATGACAAGAAATGAGTACGAAGAATTTTTGAAAGTTTCAGCTGGCGAAATGCCAGCTGATTTAGTACTGCGCAATGGAACATATCTTGACGTATTCACAAATCAATTCAAAAAAGGCGATATCGCTATTAGCAAAGGTAGCTTTGCGGGAATAGGTAAATACGAAGGTAAAGTGACCATCGATATGACAGGCAAGACAATTGTGCCTGGATTTATCGATGGTCATATTCATATAGAAAGCACTACGGTTGTTCCTGAAATTTTTGCAAAAGAGGCAATTCTTCATGGAACCACAGCAATACTGACGGATCCTCATGAGATTGCAAACGTAATGGGGACAGACGGAATAAAGTATATGCTGGAAGCTACGGAAAATCTTCCTATGGATATATTTTTTATGATTCCATCCTGCGTACCATCCTGTGAGTATGATGAAAGTGGCGCCCAGATATTTGCCCAGGATATGAAGCCATTCTTATCCAACAAAAGAGTATATGGAATTGCTGAGCTGATGGATGTAAATGGTGTTGTCAACCGTCGATTCGATGTGATTGACAAGACTTATCTTGCCATTATGGAGGATAAGCTGATAGACGGACATGCTCCGTTGGTAACAGGGCAGCAATTGATGGCTTATGTTGCAGCAGGAGTGCTTTCAGACCATGAATGCTCAAATATAGATGAGGCAATGGAAAAGCTAGGTACTGGTCTTTGGATAATGATAAGAGAAGGTACAGCGGCTCAAAATCTGGAGGCTCTTATTGACTTGTGCAAAGAACCATACGCATCCAGATGTATGTTCTGCACTGATGATAGGCACATCAATGACATAATGGATTATGGCCACATCGATAATATAATCAGAAAAGCAATCAATTTAGGAGTGGATCCTGTAATTGCATATAAAATGGCTTCATGCACTGCGGGAGTGTATTTTGGACTTCGCGATAGAGGTGCTATCTCACCAGGATTTCTTGCAGATTTTGTGGTGTTAAATGATGTAAATATCGTGGATATCGATAGGGTATATAAAGCAGGGGTGGAAATCTCTCACGACTACTTAAAAACACACTGTAAAAGCAACATATCTTCTGAACTTATAGAAAAGTCTCATAACACCTTTAACCTTCCAGTGATAACAAAAGAGCTGTTGCTAAACAAAGAAGCTTTGCCGGTTCTTGGCTTAGTTGAAGGGCAGCTGATAACAATAGACGAGGGTAAATCTGAGGCAATAGATGTATCAAAGGATATTCTTAAGGCGGTTGTGGTAGAAAGGCACAATGGCACAGGCCATATAGGAATGGGATTTATAAAAGGCTACGGCCTGAAAAGAGGGGCAATCGCGACCTCTGTTTCACACGATGCGCACAACATCATTGCTATAGGAGTGGCAGAGGAACACATATCTACGGCCATCAATGAATTAAAGAAAATCGGTGGTGGAATTGTGGTATATGATGGCGAGAAGGTGCTTAAGACTTATCCTCTTCCTGCCGCCGGATTGATGAGCGAAGTAAGTGCTACTGATGCAAAAACAAAGCTGGATGAGATTCATGAGGCAGCTTATCATTTAGGCGTAAATAAAAATATTGATCCATTTATGACACTAAGTTTTACAGCATTACCTGTAATACCAGAATTGAGAATTACCACTCATGGTGTGGTAAATGTTAATGATTGGAAATTAGTTTAAATAACAAATCAATTTTAGTGGAATATATGCTACAATAGCACTTATGGATAAGAAAAGAATTTTTATAACAGTAGTAATTGCTCTCTGGATTATGCTGATTTGGGGACACAGCATGCAGCCAGCCACAATATCGGAGCAGGAAAGTGGACGCGTATTATATTATCTAGGCAAAATATTCCCAGCTTTACTTGCAAGTGAAGACGGAATGGTTATTGTTAGAAAAGCTGCACATATTACAGAGTTTCTTATTTTAGGAATTCTTCTTACAGTGGCTTTTGCAAACAAAATATATGGAAGGTTTAACAGATTCACAACTCCAGCCCTTACAGGTCTTTTCATAGCATTTATCGATGAGACAATACAGCTTTTTGTTGTAGGACGTTCAGGGGAAGTAAGAGACCTTTGGTTTGATTTCGGTGGAGTCGTACTTGGAACACTTATTGCACTTGCTTTTTCAAGCGGAAAGCGAACCCGTAGAAAATACTAAGGTGCAAGATTAAATAATATATTCTAAAAGTGGAGGCAGCATATGGGAAAAAAGAAGATAGTTATCGCACTGGGACACGACGCATTAGGTACAACTGTACTTGAGCAATGGAATGCCACAAAGCGTACAGCAGTTGCAGTAGCAGAGTTTATCAAGCAGGATTATCAGGTAGTTATCACTCACAGTAATGGGCCACAGGTTAGTATGATTCATACTGCAATGTCTGAGTTCTACCAGAACCATCCTGATTATACATCTACACCAATGTCAGTTTGCTCAGCAATGAGCCAGGGATACATCGGTTACGATTTGCAGCAGGCTATCCGTTCAGAGCTTGTGGGATGTGGCATTTACAAGCCAGTTTCAACTATCCTTACACAGGTTACAGTTGATCCATATGATGAAGCCTTCTATAAGCCAACAAAGATTATTGGCAGAGTTATGACAGAGGAGCAGGCAGAAGCTGAGGAAGCAAAAGGAAATCATACAGTTAAGGTTGAGGGTGGTTACAGAAGAATTGTTGCTGCACCAAAGCCAATTGAGATTGTTGAAATTGATGCTATCAAAGCTTTGTGCGAAGCAGACCAGGTTGTTATTGCAGCAGGTGGCGGCGGTATTCCTGTTCTCACTCAGGACAATAGCCTAAAGGGTGCATCTGCAGTAGTTGAAAAGGACACAGCTGCAGGTCTTCTTGCTTCAGAGCTTGAGGCAGATATGCTGGTTATTCTTACTAGTGTTACAAAGGTATGCAAAAACTTTGGCAAGCCAAATGAGGAGCCTCTCGACTATATCTCAATTGCTGAGGCTAAAAAGATGCTTGAGGATGGAGAGTTTGGTGAGACAGATATGGCACCAAAGATTCAGGCAGCTATTGATTATATTGGTGATTCAGCAATTAGAAAGGTATTGATTACAAAACTATCAGATGCTGGCAATGCTGTAGGCGGTCAGACTGGTACAATGATTGGAAAATAATAAATGACCATAAAAGATTTAGAGATTGGACAAACAGCGAGAATTGATGAAGTAGGAGGAGAAGGAGCTCTTAGACAACATTTCTTGGATATGGGCGTTATACCAGGTGTAGAGGTTACTCTTGTGAGACTTGCACCTATGGGGGACCCAATGGAGCTTCGAGTACATGGCTATGAGCTCACCCTCAGATTGGCTGATGCTGCGCAGATAAAAGCCACTCTTGTGGAAAAGAAAGCTCAGGAGGAAAGCATTTCTGCCAAGAAAGATAAGCATGATATAAACCATCCTGGTTTAGGTGAAGAAGGAAAGTATCATCTCAAGGGTGACGGTACTCCACTTCCAAAGGGGGAGATGCTTACATTTGCTCTTGTGGGTAACCAGAACTGTGGTAAGACGACTCTCTTTAATCAGCTCACTGGAGCCAATCAGCACGTTGGTAATTTCCCTGGTGTTACAGTAGATAGAAAAGATGGTGCAATCAGGGGTAAAGAATATACATGCATTACAGACCTTCCTGGAATATATTCAATGTCACCATATTCTAGTGAAGAGCTTGTCAGCAGAGACTTTGTTTTAAAAGAAAAGCCAAAGGCTATAATCAATATCGTTGATGCTACAAACATCGAGCGTAACCTTTACCTTACAATGCAGCTTTTGGAACTTAATATTCCTATGGTTGTTGCTCTTAATATGATGGATGAATTAAGAGGCAACGGTGGTTCGGTAGATATTAACCGAATGGAAAAAATGCTGGGTGTTCCAGTTGTTCCTATTTCTGCATCTAAAAACGAAGGTATTGATGAGTTAGTTGCTCATGCACTTCATATAGCTCAGTATCAGGAAAAGCCAGAGATAGACGATTTCTGTGATGAAAACGACAATGGCGGTGCAGTGCATAGATGTATCCACGGTGTTATTCATCTTATGGAAGATCACGCCAAAAGAGCAGATATCCCTGTTCGCTTTGCAGCCAGCAAAGCCATCGAAAACGATGCGCAGATAATAAAGCGTCTTGATTTAGATGAAAATGAAATAGAGACATTGGAGCACATCACAAAGCAGATGGAAAAGGAAAGAGGTCTCGATAGAAGTGCTGCCATGGCAGACATGAGATTTGCTTTCATTGAAAAAGTTTGCAATGAATGTGTAATCAAACCTAGAGAAAGTAAAGAGCACATTCGCAGTCAGAAAATTGACAAATGGCTTACAGGTAAATACACTGCAATCCCAATTTTTATTTGTGTAATGGCACTTGTATTTTTCCTTACTTTCAATGTTATAGGAGCATGGCTTCAGGGCTTGTTAGAAACAGGAATCGAAGCGCTAACAAATATTACAGATGCTGCATTGACAGCTGCAAATGTTAATGTAACTGTTCACGAGCTGGTTATTGGTGGTATTTTTGAAGGTGTAGGAGGCGTACTTAGCTTCTTGCCTATCATCATAACAATGTTTTTCTTTCTATCAATATTGGAAGACAGTGGTTACATTGCCAGAGTAGCCTTCTTTATGGATAAGCTACTTCGTAAAATCGGATTATCTGGAAGAAGTATCGTACCACTTTTGATTGGATTTGGATGTACTGTTCCAGCAGTTATGTCTACTAGAACATTGCCTAGTGACAGAGATAGAAAGATGACAATTTTGCTTACGCCATTTATGAGCTGCACAGCAAAGCTACCAATATACACATTCTTTGTGGCAGCATTTTTCCCTGACCATGGATGGCTTGTAATTACAGTTTTGTATTTCCTTGGTATATTCTTGGGAGTGCTTGCGGCATTGTTCTTTAAAAAAATTAGATTCAAAGGTGAAGCAGTTCCATTTGTTATGGAGTTGCCTAATTATAGATTACCTAGTGCTAGAAATGTAATTCAGCTACTTTGGGAAAAGGCAAAGGATTTCCTACAGAGAGCATTCACTGTGATTTTCCTTGCGACTGTAATTGTCTGGGTTCTTCAAAGCTTTGATACACATCTCAATTTAGTATCAGATCAAAAGGATAGTATTCTCGCGCTTATAGCTGGAGGATTAGCTCCTCTCTTTTCACCTATCGGATTGGGAGATTGGAGAATTTGTACATCCCTTATTTCGGGATTTATGGCAAAGGAAAGTGTTGTATCTGTATTGGAAGTACTATTTGGAAGTACTGGTGTTGCAGCTTCGATGTCCACTCTGACAGTATTTTGTTTGTTGGTATTTTCACTTCTTTACACACCATGCGTTGCAGCTATTGCATCTATAAAAAGAGAGATGGGAAGCAAGTGGGCAGTATGTGTTGTTATTTGGCAGTGTGCTATCGCTTGGGTTTGCACATTTATAGTACATACAATAGGACTTCTCATGGGTCTAGTTTAATACTGAATATCTTTAGCAGAGTTTCACATACGTGGAGCTCTGTTTTTTGTTTACACTAATTCGAGTGAGAGAAACCTTTCTGAAATTAAATATAGAAAACTTGAGTTAGATACTTGAAACTGCAACTAAATTGTGCTATGTTATACATGCGTTAGAGAAGGCTAACGCTAATTCATATTAGCTAACAACGGTTGGGCACAATTAATCATAGGCCGGAATAGCTAATTGAGGGATAAATAAAAGTAAGGAAGTAATATATGATGCCATTAGTAGTTGCGCCAACAGGCGAAGAACAGATGATTAAACGAATTGGCGGTTCAGAAGAAGTGAAGCGTCACTTGCAAGAACTTGGTTTTGTACCAGGGGGATTTGTAACAGTAGTAAACGAGATAGGTGGAAACCTAATCGTTAATGTTAAGGAGTCAAGAGTAGCTGTTGATAAACAACTGGCTCAAAAGATATTTATATAGTAAAAAGGAGAGAAAAATGAAGACATTAAGAGATGTAAGTGTCGGTGAAACAGTTACAGTAGCAAAGCTTACTGGCGAAGGCGCTGTAAAAAGAAGAATCATGGACATGGGTATTACAAAGGGTGTTGAGATTTACGTACGTAAGATTGCACCATTGGGAGATCCAGTTGAAATTACAGTTAGAGGATATGAGCTTTCTGTACGTAAGGCTGATGCAGAAATGATTCTTTTAAAGGAGGACTAAAAAAAGTGGGAATTCGTATTGCGCTTGCAGGTAATCCAAACTGCGGTAAAACAACATTGTTCAATGCACTTACAGGTTCAAACCAGTTCGTTGGTAACTGGCCAGGTGTTACTGTAGAGTACAAAGAGGGTAAATTCAAAGGTGATAAGGAAGTTACAATCGTTGACCTTCCTGGTATCTATTCACTCTCTCCATATACATTAGAGGAGGTAGTATCTCGCAACTATCTTATTGATGAAAAGCCAGATGCTATTATCAATGTTATTGATGGTACAAACCTTGAAAGAAACCTTTATCTTACAACTCAGATTGTTGAGCTTGGTATTCCAGTTGTTATCGGTATCAACATGATGGATGTAGTAGAAAAGAATGGTGACAAGATTAATGCTTCAAAGCTTTCAGAAGAAATCGGTGTTCCAGTTTATGAGCTTTCTGCTTTAAAGAACAGAGGTCTTAAGGAAATCGTTGATGCAGCAGTTAAGGCTGGTAAGGAAGCCAAGCCACAGTCACCAAAGCACAGATTTGACGGTTCAGTAGAGCATGCACTTGCTCACATCGAGGAGCTTTGCTTACATAACATTTCTGATGAAAATGTTCAGAGATGGTATTCAATCAAATTATTTGAGCGTGATGAAAAGATTCAGGAAAAGCTTGGTCTTACATCTGATGTTATTGCTCACATTGAAAATGACATTGCTTCATGTGAAAAGGAAATGGATGATGATTCAGAGTCAATCATCACCGGCGAGAGATATAACTACATCGGCACAATCATTAATGGCTGTGTAAAGAAGGCTTCAAAGGGAATGACAACATCTGATAAGATTGATCAGATTGTTACAAACAGATGGCTTGCACTTCCAATCTTTGCTGTAGTTATGTTCCTTGTATACTTTGTATCAGTTACAACAGTAGGTACATGGGCTACTGATTGGGCAAATGATGGTGTGTTTGGTGATGGATGGCATTTATTTGCAATTGGTTCTGCTGATTATGCAGATGCAGCAGATGAGTTCGCAGCAAATCAACTTATCGTTGATGGATATGATTTATATGTAGAAGAGAATGGCACAGAGCCAACAGGTGATTTCGAATATCCTGTAGAGGATGAAGAGACAGCTGCTGTTGAATACGAGACAGCTACACTTGCGGATTATGAAGCAGCTGTAGCTTATGTAGAGGCTAATGAGGAGCCAGACCCAGCAAACTACGGCGTATGGATTCCTGGTATTCCTGTATTTGTAGAAGCTGGTCTTGATGCAATCAACTGTAACGATGTTGTAAAGGGACTTATCCTTGATGGTATCGTAGCAGGTGTTGGTGCAGTTCTTGGATTCGTTCCACAGATTCTTGTACTATTTATCTTCCTTGCTTTCCTTGAGGCATGCGGATATATGGCTCGTGTTGCTTTCATCATGGACCGTATCTTCAGAAAGTTTGGTCTTTCAGGTAAGTCATTTATTCCAATGCTTATCGGTACAGGTTGTGGTATCCCAGGTATCATGGCATCGCGTACAATCGAAAATGATAGAGACCGCAAGATGACAATCATGACAACAACATTTATTCCATGTGGAGCTAAACTTCCATTCATCGCAATGGTTGCAGGCGCTATCTTTGGTGGAGCAGCATGGGTTGCACCTTCTGCTTACTTCCTTGGAATTTTTGCAATCATTACTTCAGGTATCATGCTTAAAAAGACAAAGATGTTTGCTGGCGATCCTGCACCATTTGTTATGGAGCTTCCAGCATACCACTGGCCAACAGTTGGCAACGTACTCCGCAGCATGTGGGAGCGTGGATGGTCATTCATCAAAAAAGCTGGTACAATTATCTTACTTTCAACAATCGTAGTTTGGTTCTTTACATTCTTCGGTGTTGTTGACGGTGCATTTACAATGCTTGAAGAGGATCAGATTGATCATTCAATTCTTGCGGCTATTGGAAAGGCTCTTGCATGGATATTTATTCCACTGGGATTTGGTGATTGGGAAGCTACAGTAGCTTCAATCACAGGTCTTGTTGCAAAGGAAAACATCGTAGGTACACTTGCTATTATTTACGGCGCATCTGGTGATGTTTATGAGACAATGCGTGCAGCATTTACTGATGCATCAGGTTTCGCATTCCTTGCATTCAACCTTCTTTGTGCTCCTTGCTTTGCAGCGATGGGGGCAATCAAGCGTGAGATGAACAACACAAAGTGGTTCTGGAGAGCAATTGGATATCAGTGTGGATTTGCATGGGTTATCGGTCTTATCATTTATCAGGTAGGTAAGGTATTCACAGGCGAAGGATTTACATTCGGTACAATCTTTGGTATTGCAGCTATTTGTTGTCTATTATATGGATTGTTCCGCAAGGATAAATATAATAAATAAGAGGTAATAATTATGGGTACATTCATAGTAGTAGTTATATTAATTGCAATTGTTGCAGCAATAGTTCGTTCATTGGTCAAAGCTCGCAAGCGTGGCGAACATCCAGCGTGTGGTGGAGATTGTGGTAGCTGCGGTGGAAGCTGTGGATGTCACTAACGTATATACGAATCCCTTGGTCGGTAACGACCGGGGGATTTTTTATTGATTAAAAAAATTAAGACATGTTGCGGACTATGTGGCTTTTTGGTATTATTTGAAGTATGAGCGAGGAAATCAAATTTTCCGTAATAATGCCTACATACGGAGTGGGCGACTATATTGGTGATGCACTTGGCTGTCTTCAAATGCAGACCTATGACAACTTTGAAGTTATTATAGTGGATGATTGTTCTCCTGATTCTTCGGGAGACATTGCTAGAGGATATATGGAGCGTGATGACCGCTTCTATTATGTTAAGCATGAGACAAATCAAGGAGTATCTGCTGCTAGAAATACAGGCATAGAGCATGCCACTGGGGACTACATTTTATTCCTGGACCCAGACGATTTATATGAAAGAAATCTTCTTAGAGTATGTGCAGCAGCCTTGGAAAGAAACCCTGTGGATTTGCTTGTGTTTAGTTTCACTGAGGACTATAGAAATGCAGCCGGCAAAATCGAATATATGAAGGGGATTACCCTTGATATGATGGATTACGATGATGATATGGTTACCACAAGTGATGCTGCAACAATTCATAAAATGGCGATGCAGATGGAAGCCATAACAATGCTTGGTTATCCTTGGAATAAATGCTACAAGACAAGCATCATTAAGGAGAATAATCTTCAGTATCAAAAAATAAAGCATGTTGAGGATATTCTTTTTAACTGTGACTTTTTAGATTACACAACATCACTTACAGTGCTAAACGATGTTTTATACCACTACAGAAACCAGGGACAGGTTCGTCTTACAGGTGGAGAAATCGAGGACTACTTTAAGCTCCAAAAGATTCGTATCGAGAGAATCTACGATCAGCAACAGAAATGGAAGACTTGCGATTTCGAAGCGCTGGGGACTCTTTCAAAGGAATACTTCAGAAGCTTCCAATCAGCAATGGTTCGTCAGTTGGAGTCAGGCGTGAAGACCGACGATATTTTGAAGTGGTGTAATGCAGAAGCAGAGACAGAACTGTATCAGAATCTTCGCAGATATATGCCAGAGGATTCAAAGACCTTGAAGCTTTTGTATAAGCCTCTTACAGAGGGGATGTTTGGAACTGCTCTTAGAAGAGCCAGACTTATGAAGTATACTAAGAGTCATTTTCCTGGAGTGTTTAATAGGGCTAAGCAGCTCAGATAGGCTGATTTGCTTTTAACAATTGGCTAAGGTATAATATAGCTAAGTTTCGAAGAGGAGGTTAAGGATGACAGATCAAGGGTTTTTAATTTTCTTTTTTGTATTAATACTTTTAGTAGTTATAGTGGCAGTTATAGCAGTAGTTTCTGCAGTGTCAGGAGCAGCAGCTGCAATCGCCGATGAAGAGGACGAGGAAGAAGCTTAGGCCACATTTAATCAGGTTATGCTAGGGCACCTTTATGGTGCCCTATACTTTTAATTAGGAGATAGATTTGGATATAAAAATTATTATTGCGATGCACAAACCTTTTCAGATACCAAATGGAGAGGACTATGTTCCACTACAGGTTGGTGCGGCAGGCAAAGATAGTATAGGTGATATTTTAAGGGACGATGAGGGAGATAATATCTCTGCTAAGAATCCTTATTATTGTGAATTGACTGGGATTTATTATGCATGGAAGAATTTGGATGCAGAGGCTATAGGCTTGGTTCATTACAGAAGATATTTTTCACTAAAGTCCAAGAAATTTAGAAAGCATCATGGCTGTTTTGATTCGGTGTTATCCCATGATGAGGCAAAGGCCCTTCTTACAAGGGCGGATGTGATAGTGCCTAAAAAGCGTCATTACTATATCGAAAGCTTATACAGTCATTATGCCCACACTTTAGATGGTGCTCATTTGGATATAGCAAAGGAAATCGTAGGTCAGCATTATCCAGAATACATGAGCTCATTGGTAAAGGTTTATGCAAGGTCATGGGGCTATATGTTCAATATGGCTATTATGCCAAAGAAGGAATTGGACCAGTATTGTACGTGGCTATTTGATATTCTTGGCCGTATGGAAGAAAAGATAGATGTCACATCTTTGGATGCTTTTTCAGCACGACTTTATGGAAGAGTTAGTGAAATTCTTTTTAATGTTTGGATTGATAAAAAGCAGGAGGAAGGTTTATCCATTGTGGAATGTCCTGTGATCGATATGGAACCAATCAATTGGCCAAAGAAGATTTTAGGATTTTTGCAGGCTAAGTTTTTCGGAAAGAAATACAAAGCAAGCATGTAAACTTAGAGGCGAGAATAATGAAAATATCAGTGATTACCCCATTCTATGAAGGGGAAAAATATATGGAAAAATATGTGGCTTGCATGGAAGCAAATCGCAAATCATTAGAGGCTGCAGGGCACAGCCTAGAGGTTGTACTTGTAAATGACAGCCCATGGAAAAAGCTAGAGGCAGTGTCAATAAACAACCAATATTTTTCCGTTATAACTAATCCGGAAAATAAAGGAATACACTATAGCAGGGTATCAGGATTAAAGTCATCAACCGGGGATTATGTTATGTTCCTTG
>JAEEGH010019834.1_pt1 | contig 14054 bp, 9 predicted proteins | sample 9134181 | NCBI WGS metagenome assembly JAEEGH01 (sample SAMN16246544, study PRJNA631951) | gut metagenome | biome: gut microbiome; feature: rumen; material: DP-attached | host: Bos | place: Iran: Karaj | collected 2018-10 | reverse complement strand
CGGAGAACAAGTATGACCTGGGCGGCGTGATCGAGATCGGCATCAACGGGGAGCTGCACCGGCTCACCAAGAGCTCCATCATCTTCATGCCCGCGGGCATGAAGCACCTGCCCCTGAGCATCCTGGAGCTGCGGAGGCCCATCCTCCACTTCTCCGTGTCCATGAACCCCACGTATTATGCCAAGCGCACCATGGACGAAGAAAAGCTGCAGCCATAAGGAAAAGGAGAGAGGAATATGAAGATCAAAGCTGCCCTGGCCCGGGAAAAGGGCAAAGTGACCATCGAAGAATTGGAGCTGGGCGCGCCTCGGGCCGGGGAAGTCCTGGTCAAAATGGTGGCCAGCGGCATTTGCCATACGGACTTTACCACCCTGAATCTGGAAGTGCCCACCACCCTGCCCATGGTCCTGGGCCATGAGGGCGTGGGCGTCGTGGAGCAGGTGGGCGAAGGGGTCCACTCCCTGGCTCCGGGGGACCATGTGATCATGTCCTTCCCCTCCTGCGGCCGCTGTGAATCCTGCCTCCGGGGCCATCCCTATGCCTGCGACGACAGCACCGCCCTCTTCTTCAGCGGCTTTTATGCCGACGGGGAAAAGCGCATCACCGACGCGGAAGGAACGAAGGTGGGCTCCCTCTTCGGCCAGGGCTCCTTTGCCGACCACTGCATCATTGCGGAGCGCAACGCCGTCAAGGTGGACCCGGAGGTGGAGCTGAAATCCCTCTGCTCTCTGGCCTGCGGGGCCCAGACCGGCGCGGGCGCGGTGCTGAACAAGATGGCGCCCAAGCCCGGGGACAGCCTGGTGGTATTCGGCTGCGGCGCGGTGGGCATCAGCGCCATCATGGCCGGGAAGCTGGCGGGCTGCAGCACCGTCATCGGCGTGGACATCGTGCCCTCCCGCCTGGAGCTGGCCCTGGAATGTGGCGCTACGAACGTCATCAACGGCAAAGAGGTTGCGGACATCTCGGAGGAGGTCAAGCGTCTCACCGGCGGCAAGGGCGCTTCCTTCGCCCTGGAAGCCTCCGGCGTCCCCGCCCTGGTGAAGCAGATGCTCCAGTCCGTGAAGAAGGAGGGCCTGGCCGTCCTGGTCTCCTTCGTCAGCGGTCCGGTGGAGATCGACACCACCATGCTCTTCGTGGGCCCCTGCATCTCCTTCGCGGGCACCGTGGAGGGGGCCTCCAATCCCCCCATCTTCATCCCGCAGCTGGTGCAGTTCTTCAAGGAGGGGAAGTTCCCCGTGGACAAGCTGGCGACGTATTATGCCTTTGAGGATATCCACAAGGCCATGGAGGACGCCCGCAGCGGCAAGGCCATCAAGCCCATCCTCCTGTTCTGACAAGGAGGTATCTCCGTGAAAAGAGCATTACTCCTAGCTCTTGCATTATTGCTCACGCTCCTTTTAAATAGTTGTGACTATCCAAAATCGGTCACAGAGATACCACATCAGACAGTCACAGCACAGACAACACCGTTAAGGCAGACTCCAGTCACAACCGAGGCTCCAGCCATTCACATCAAAAAGGATATATATGCCGAAAACGATGTAACAGTATCTGTGGATTATATAGGCGATGAACAAAAAGTTGCTATCAGTATCATCAACGAAAGAAACATAGACCTGTACTATAATATCACCGGTGTTTCTGTAAACCGCTGTATGGTATACGACTTGTTATTCAGCAATACCATCGGTTCCGGAAAGACCGCCATAGTGAACTATGATATAAGTGGTGCAAAAGATTATGGCGTTGATACTGTTGAGGAGTTGGGATTTGGAATCTGGCTTTATGATTCTGAACTCCAATTTGACGAGAAAACGATTGAGTTTGTTGATGTTACGGAGACACAGAAATTCAATTACAGCGTACCTGGATACTGCTTCTACGATGATGATGAGTGTGCTGCGTTTCTTGTTGCTCCAAGTAACCGCTTTAGTTCATTCAACATGGTCTATTACAACAAAACAAGCGATAATCTATCCGCGTATATGACAGATGTTTCTGTCAACGGGATAATGATAGATCAAACACAATTATTCGGATACTTTTATATTCTGCCTAATTGTTACGCATACACCGGAGTATCTGATGGGACAATCACATTTTACAGTGCATTAGATGATGAAATTGAAGAAAAAGGACTGGAAATCGTAGAAGAATTAGCCGGAAAACTTGGTGTTTGGGGTACGAAAGACTACGTAACCAGTGAAATACTAGTGTATCCGGAATCATGAATACTATCAATGCACAAAGCTAAGGCCGGGAGGTGAACCCTCTCGGCCTTATAAACTATGCTGTCTAGTCAGCTCGTAATTATCAAATTATCTCCACTTAAAGGTCGCCAGGCCGTAGATATACAGGGCCAGGACGCAGATGGGGACGAAGTATTTGAAGATGGGCTTCATCCAGCCCTTTACCTTCAGGCCCTTGCCGGCATTGGCCTCCGCGATGAAGTTGTCCCAGCCCCAGCCGAACTTGAAGCAGCAGAAGACCGAGAAGACGAAAGCGCCGATGGGCAGCAGGTTGGTGCTGACGATGAAATCCCAGAAGTCCAGCCAGGCGGAGCCTTCCGCGAAGGGCTGGAAGTGGAAGGCGCTGTATCCCAGGGCGGTGGTGAGGGCCAGGAGGAAGATGCCGGCGCCGCAGACGACGCAGCCCTTGGGGCGGCTCCAGCCGGTCATTTCCCGGACGCAGGCCAGGATGTTCTCGAACACGGCCAGCTCCGTGGAGAAGGCGGCAAAGACCATGAAGAGGAAGAACAGCGTGCCCCATACCCGGCCGCCGGCCATGTTGTTGAACACAGTGGCCATGGTGTCGAAGAGGAGGGAGGGGCCCGCGTTGACTTCGATGCCGTAGGTGAAGCAGGCGGGGAACATGATGAAGCCGGCGATGATGGCCACCAGGGTGTCCAGGATGATGACGTTCACGCTCTCGCCCAGGAGGGACCGCTCCTTGCCGATGTAGCTGCCGAAGATGGCCATGGAGCCGATGCCCAGGCTCAGGGTGAAGAAGGCCTGGTTCATGGCGCCCACGATCACGCTGCCGTCGATCTTCTTGAAGTCGGGGATCAGATAGAAGCGGAGGCCTTCCTTGGCCCCGCTGAGGGTGCCGCTGTGGATGGCCAGGACCAGCATCAGGATAAAGAGGGCCACCATGAGGTATTTCGTCACCCGCTCCAGGCCGCCCTGGAGGTTGAAGCTCAGCACCAGGAAGCCCAGCACCACGGCGATGAGGAGGTAAACCACGTTGACGCCGCCGTTGGTGATCATGCCCACGAAGCCCAGGTTGGCGCTCTGGCCGATGAGGAACTTCACGAAATAATAGATCATCCAGCCCGTGACCACGCTGTAAAAGGCCATGAGGGCCACGTTGCCCAGCAGAGCCAGATAGCCGTGGATATGCCATTTCTGGCCGGGCTTTTCCAGCTTCTGATACATCCGCACCGGGCTCGCCTGGGAGGCGCGGCCCATGGCGAATTCCATGACCATGGCGGGGAGGCCCAGCAGGATAAGGCAGAGCACATAGACCAGCACAAAGCCGCCTCCGCCGAACTGGCCGGTCATCCACGGGAATTTCCAGACGTTGCCGCAGCCGATGGCGCAGCCTGCGCTCAGCAGGATGAAGCCCAGGCGGCTGCCCAGTCTTTCGCGTTGGTTGTTCATCTTTTTGACCCACGCTCCTTTCTTTATCTATTTAAAGCATGCTTTGCGGGAATAATCAAGTGATTTTTGAAATTATCGTGAATGGATCGATCATTCTATACAAATAATGCGGGAAACCGAATACCTTCGGCTTCCCGCATCCTGCCGTATTCCAGTTTAGCCTAAGTTTGCCGCGCTTCCGGCGGCGGTCTGCTCCGCCCACTCCCGGTCGGAACAGGTATAGGTGAGGTATTTCACCCCGCCGAAGCCCAGGCCGAAAACATATTCGTCCAGGGCGCAGCGGACCTGCCCGCCCCAGAGCTGGGTCGTCTGCCCCTCGCTCAGGGGGATCACGTCGTAGTTATTAAGGACGGCGGTTTCCAGCGCCGCCAGGATGTCCAGGCGGGTGCCGGGGTTCCCCTCCGCGCCGCAGCTGAAATCCAGGGCCGACCCGTCGGGCCCGGTGACGCTGCATGTGCCGCCGCACATGATCTCATACCAGTCCGTGAGGGAGGCGGTGTAGCCCTCCCCGTGGATGGCCACGGTGAGGCGCACGGTGTTGACGTCCCAGGCCGGGTCATAGCGGTAAGCGTCGCTGAGATAGGCTTCCATGAGACCGTGGGGGTCCAGCGGGCTGCCTGCCCAGCCCACGCCGAAGAGCATATCCACCCGGTTCTCCTTCAGGGCGTCGTAGCAGTCGTTCCCCAGGTCCTCCAGGCGGGTGAAGCGCAGCTTCCCCTCCAGCGCCGTATCCTCCGCCGCCTCCTTGAACTGTTCCTTCAGCAGCTCAAAGCCCTGCAGATAATAGTCCGAGGAATTGGGCAGGCCGATGCAGATCTCCACCTTGTCCTCCTCGCCCACCAGCCCGGCTTCCAGGGCCTGCGCCCAGGCTTTGTCAAAGAGCTCTTTGGCCCTTTCCGGGTCATAGCCCCGGGTCCCGGCGCTCTCGCCCCAGACGGCGGAGACCACGCCCCGCCCCTGCTCCGTGGCGCGGTAGGGTATGCCGCTGGAGAGGTCGGCGATGATGAGAGAGGTGAAGAGGGTGAGCGCGGGCCGGTTGACGGGGGAGAGGGCCTTGCAGAAAGCGTCCCGGTCCAGGGCCAGGCTCATGGCCTGTCGGAAGTCCGGCAGGGTAAGGATGGTCTTGTTGATGTTCTCTCCGGCCTCCTCCTGCCGCAGGGTGAGGGCGTCCAGATCCGGATTGAAGACCATCAGATAGCTGGTGTCGCCGGGAATGGAGCGGCAGCAGCCGGTTTCCGCGAGGTCGTCCAGCTCCCCGTCCCCCGGCAGGCAGCTGTCCAGCAGGCCCGCGCGGAAGCGGGCCAGGCGTTCCCCGTCGTCGGGGATGTATTCCAGCACGATGTCCGTGGTCTGATAGACGCTCCGCCCCTCCTCCGCTTCCAGGCCGAAATAGCGGGGGTTCCGGGTGAGATAGCAGAAGCCATCGGGCTGGAAGTCGGCCAGGACATAGGGCCCGCAGCTGGCGGTGGTCTCCACGGTGGTGCCGTAGATGTTGACGTAGCGCCCGTTCACCTCCACGGTGCAGGCATCGTAAAGGTCCGTCTTTACCAGCCAGCAGTCGGTGAGGGCATAGAGCAGGTCGAAGCCGCCGAGAGGCTGTTCCAGCACCAGCACCAGTTCATAGTCGCCCCGGGCGAAGATGCCCACCTCGTCCCAGCTGACGCTGGGGGCGGGGGCATGGTAGACGAAGTAATCCGGGATGCTCTCCGTGCTGTCCCCCCACATGGGGTTGCCGGTGACCAGGCCTTCAAAAAGCAGATAACTCTCCTCCGTGAGGGTCACAAGCCCGTCCTTGTCCATGCGGTGGAGGAGGGAATCCCAGGTGCGCAGGTCGAAGCACTTGTCCCCGTAGGTCTCCACATAGAAACGCAGGGTGTCCCCGTAGAGCAGGTATTCCAGGGGATAGTCCAGAGCCAGAGCGACGGTCTGGCCCTCCGGCGTGCAGTACACGCCCTCCTCGTTCAGGCTCAGGTCCTCCATGGTATAGCGGGCGTTCACGGCGTTTTCCAGGTGGATGGGCTGGGCCTGATCCCGATACCGGGCAGCCCCCGCCACCACCAGGTCCCCCTGGCAGAGCAGGTCCCCGTGGGGATGGGCCGCCTTGGGGTCCAGCAGCCGCATGGCGGAGCGGACGAAATCCGCTGCGGTGATGCCGGTGCCGTCGTCCCAGCACAGGTCATGGCGCAGGGGGATGGCATAGGCACGGCGGGTATCCCCCTCCTCCAGGCCGAAGGAGCCCGTCAGCTCCCCGGTGATGTCCACCGGGGCCCCGGCAGCCATGCAGGGATCGAGGCGGAAGCCGTCCCCGTTTTTGTTCAGCCCGAAGGCGTAGAGCCCGGCGCTGAGATAGCTCAGCAGCTCCGCGTCGGCGGAGGTGGCGTAGCTGTGGGGGTTCCAGTCAGCGGGGAAGACGCTGACGGCCCGGTTGAAGGTATAGGTCAGGGGTTCCGGCGTCGCCGTGGGCATGGGAGTCGGGGCAGGCGCCGCCGTGGGGACCGGTTTCCCCCGGCCGCAGGCGGTCAGAGGAAGGGCCAGAAGGATGGCTGCCGCGATCAGCAGGGCGGCGAGGCGTTTTCCGGGTAAGTGTTTCATGGGGATTCCTTTCTGCATGAGAGAGAAATCCCGGCAGCCTTGCGACTGCCGGGAAGAATGGCTGGATGGTTCAGTCGCGCATCGCCCATTGGGCGTCGTCATAGCGGTATTTCAGGGAGCGGATGCCCCCGAAGAAGCTGAGGATGCTGTAATCCTCGCTGCCCGGTTCCACCTTGGGGGAGAGGAACATCTCCCGCGCGCCGGAGGCGAGGACGATGAACCGCCTTTCCTTCAGCAGCGCCTCTTCCAGAAGGGAGAGGATCTCCACCCGGCGCTGGGGGTCGGAAGCGTATTCCCCGCCGGGGAGCAGCTCTCTGCACCATTCGGCGTAGGTCCGGGTGACCGGCTCCTCCTCCATCAGCAGCGTCAGCAGCTTTTGTTCCGGGTCGAAGCCGCAGCCCTCCTGGATGGTGTTGAAATCGGGGTCGCAGTAGCACTGCATCAGCCCGTAGGGGTCGAAGGCGGCCCCGCCCCAGGCTCCGTAGCCCATTTCGATCTCGCCGGAAGCCACGGCGCTGTACCGGTCCTCGCTGGTGCAGAAGCGGATGCGCAGCTTCCCCTCGAAGCCGGTGCCCTCCGTGGCGTCGTCCAGCATCTGCTGCAGAGCTTCGTTCTGCTTCTGCCTGGCTTCCGTCAGTTCCCCGGCGGAAACGGCGCAGTCCAGCAGGATGGTCATATCCTCCGTCCAGAGCCCGGCCTCCGTCATCTGTTCGCAGGCCAGCTGGAAAAGGTAGCGGGCCCGGTCCGGGTCGCAGCCGGTGCAGGCTTCATACGCGCCGGGCAGGTCCTCCGGCCCGGAGAACCTGGCCCCGTAGGCGTTGCACACCGCGGTCATGCCCCAGAGGCTGCTGCGGTAGCGGGAGCTGAGATCATGGGTCACGTCGTAAAGGTAAAGGCTGCTGAGGACGCCCAGCTGCGCCCGGCAGGCGTCGTCCCCCGCAGCGGCGAAGGCGGTCCGGTCAATGGCGCAGGAGAGGGCCTCCCGGAAGGCGTCGTTCGACAGGCAGGTCTTGTTGATGGGTTTGCCCAGGGAGGCGGAAACCGCCAGCTGCAGCTTTTCCAGGGCTTCCCGGTCCGTGACCAGGAAGAAACGATAGGTATAGGCGTCGTCCAGGTACAGGACCCTGGCGTCCCCGGTATTCGGCGCAGAGCCATCCGCAGAGGGAAGGAGCAGGTCCAGGGACCCTTCCCGGAAACGCTTTTCCGCTTCGCTGCGGCTCAGCAGGTCCAGGATCACCCGGTCCGTCTCATAGCAGCCCGGCGCGCAGAGGCTGCACCAGGCTTCGTTCTTTTCCAGGGTCAGGCTGCGCTCGCCCATCTCCGTCAGCCGGTAGGGCCCGCAGCTGATGCTGGTCTCCGGACCGGTGCCGTAGTCGGTGTAGAGAAGGCCGTTAAAGTCGAATTTGCCGCCTTCATAGAGGGGCTCGTAAACCAGCCAGGGGGTGGTGAGGGTGTAGAGCAGGTCGAATTGCGCCGTCTCCCCGGCGCATATGTAGAGGAGCGTGTAGTCGTCCTCTTTCAAGAGGCCCACGCTGTCCCAGCCCACGGCGGGCCAGGTCCTGGGGAAAGCGGTATAATAGGCCAGGTCCTCCCGGGTCTCCTGGCCCCACTCCTTGCTGCCGGTGAAGGAATAGAGCAGGTCCGCACTCTCCCGGGTCACGGGCACATAGCCCTCCTCGTCCGCCAGGGCGGAAAGGCCGGAATAGACTTCCTCCGGCACGTAGCCCGCCCGGTAATAGTCCTCCAGGCTGCTGCCCCCCAGCCAGACCGCCAGGGGCGAGCGGAGGGAGAAATAGAGCTCCGTCCCGTCCGGGGCGCGGCAGATCCCGCCGTCATAGTTCCAGTCCTCCGCCGGATAGGTGAAGCCGCCGCCGGGGAGAGCGTTTTCCTCCCAGACGTCCGCGCCGGAATGACGGTAGGCGTCGGCGCCCAGCAGCTCCCCGCTGCCGGAGCAGAAGGCAGCGCTGCGGAAATTGTCCATCTCGGGGGAGAGGAGCTGCCGCATGGAATAGATATAGCTGTCCGCCGTGACGGGGGTCGCTTCCCCGTCGTCCCAGCAGACGCCCTGACGGAGGCGGATGCGCCAGACGCGGCCCCGTTCCTCCGGCCCGATGCCCCAGGCTTCGGCATCCGCCCAGCCCTCGGTCACATCCTCCACGCTTTCCGCCATGGTGAAGATCCAGCTGTCCCTCGGAAGCCCGTCCTCGCCCTCCACAAGGCCGATCTCCACCAGCGGCGCGGTGAGAAGGCTGGAGAGGAGATAATCCGTCTCCGACTGCCAGTTATGCACGTTCCAGCAGGCGGGCATGGATTCCGTGGAAAGATTCAGGGTATGGTAATCCGGCCTCGGCGCTTCCGTGGGCGGAGGCGGTTCCGGGGTGGGGGGCGGCGTTGCGGGAGCGGCGGTGGGAGTAGGGGAGGGGGCTGCGGAAAAAAGCTGGCAGCCGCCGCACAGGCCCAGCGCCAGAACAAGGCAAAGCAGGAAGGCAAAGGTTCTCTTGCTCCTCATGGTTTCCTCCGGGATCAGGATAGTGGACGGCCCGGGCAACAAATGTTGCCCTAAAGAAACAGGCTGCAAAATCCTTTCGGATTTTGCAGCCTGCCAATCCGTTGCATCTTAGCCGAGGGTGGGCAGATAGTAGTCGGCGGGCCGGGACTTGATCTCAGCGACGCAGAGCACGATGTTCGCAATGGTGACTACCAGCATGAGGATGGCGAGGATGCCGCCGATGATCTTGCTGGCCGGAACATTGCAGAAACGGGGGATCAGGTTTCCGAAGAAATAGCCCTTTACCCCGCATATGCCCATGATAAGCGGGAATACATTTGTGGCGATGCCTTTCTTTCCCATGGTGCAGAGAATGATGATGCCGCAGATCATCATCAGCACGGGCGCGCCCAGCTGACGCAGGGTGATGTTCTTGAACTTCAGGTCGGGGTTCTCGGCATTGAGCACGTCGCCCATGTAGCTGTCCAGCTGCTTGAAGTTGTAACCGAACAGGATCTCGCCCCACATGCTGGTCTGCTGCTTGGTATCTTTCTTGCCGGTGGGCTCATAGCGGAAATAGGGCATGAACCACTGCAGGAAAATCAGGACCACCACAACAATGATGGCATAATGAGTTATGTTGAGTTTTTTCAGGATACCGACTCTTTTCGCATCCATTTCCATGATCGAAAAACCTCCAAACTTACTGTGAAACAGGGCGCTCATAGCTTATAGATGCAGTTTAGCACAATAATAAACAAATTACAAGAGCGGATTTCGATAAATTGCATAAAATCATCCGCTCTTTTTGTTCCGTGATTCTGTTTTACTGCTCGTCCAGCACCGTCAGGGGATCGATGGCGGTCCCGTCCAGATAAACGCGGAAATCCAGATGCACGCCGGTGGCCCGGCCGGTGGCGCCCATGGTGGCGATGACCTGCCCCTGGCTCACCTCGTCCCCCTCCGCAACCAGCATGCTGTTGCAGTGGGAATAGCGGGTCTGGTAGCCGTTGCCGTGGTCGATGAGGATATTCAGCCCGTAGCCCTCGGAATCATAGGCTTCCACCACGACGCCGGAGGCGGCGGCATGGATCTTCGTGCCGGGCTTGTCCGCCAGGTCGATGGCGCTGTGGAACTGGCTGCCCTCCCCGGTGACCGGGTCGATGCGGAGCCCGAAATAGGAGCTTATGTACCCGTGGTCGCTGAAACGGACGGGCCAGACATGGGGGAAATATTCCTCGCTGTCGTCCTTCCGGGCCTTGACCTCCTCCAGGGAAAGGGTGACTTCCGACTCAAACAGCCCGGAGGAGCCGATGAGGTCGAAGCTGCGCCGGCCCGTCATGGGGGCGGCCTTGTCCGGAGAGAGATACTCCGCGCCTGCGGAGAGGACGGGCAGCAAAATAACCGCGGCAAAAAGGATCGCCGCAGCGCTCTTCAGTATTCTGCAAATGGGTCTGCCAGATTTCATTCCGGTTCCGCCTAGATCACAGCCTTCGCTGAAATTGGTTACATTTTATTACAAAGTGACGGGAAAAGCAAGAGGAAATTGTAACGAAGCATCGCAAAAATCACCAAAAATCCCGGGAAAATTCGTCAGTTCGACCAAAAAACAGCCGGGCCGCAGAGCGCGGCCCGGAGAAGGGGCAAAGCAGGTCACTCTTCAAAGAACTTCTTGTGCACGGCCCGCATGGCCACGTCGGCGGCTTCCTGGTCGATCAGGACGGAGATCTTGATCTCGCTGGTGGAGATCATGTGGATGTTCACCTGGGCGGCGGCCAGAGCCTCGAACATGAGGGAGGCCACGCCGGGCCGGTTGATCATCCCCGCGCCCACCACGCTGAGCTTGCAGATCTTGTCGGTGACGTTGATATGCTCGAAGCCGATGGCGTCCTGCTCGGCGGAGAGGGCCCTGCCGGCATGCTCCAGCTCGGACTTGGGGATGGTGAAGCTGATGTCCTTGGTGTTGCCGCGCCCGATGGACTGAAGGATCAGGTCCACGTTGATCTTTTCCCTGGCCAGCACCCGGAAGACCTTGTAGGCGATGCCGGGCTCATCCTTCAGCCCCACCAGGGCGATGCGGGCGATCTTGTCGTCCCGGGCGATGCCGCTGATCTTGGTTTCTTCCATACCTTTCGTGACCTCCTTCACTATCGTGCCGGGCTTGCGGACATAGCTGCTGAGCACCTCCATGGGTACGCCGTAGCGCTTTGCCAGCTCCACGCTGCGGTTGTGCAGCACCTGGGCGCCCATGGATGCCAGCTCCAGCATCTCGTCGTAGGTGATCTCCTTGAGCTTCTTCGCTGTGGGGACGAGCCGGGGATCGGCGGTGTAGACGCCTTCCACGTCGGTATAGATCTGGCAGAGGTCCGCGTGCATCTTCGCCGCGATGGCCACGGCGGTGGTGTCGCTGCCGCCCCGTCCCAGGGTGGTCATGTCCTCGTGCTTGTTGATGCCCTGGAAGCCGGCCACCAGGACCACCCGGCCCTGATCCAGCTCCCGCTGGATGCGCTCCTGATCCACGGTCTTGATCCGGGCGTTGCCGTAGTCGGAATTGGTTTTCATCCCCACCTGCCAGCCCAGAAGGGAGATGGAGGGGACCCCCAGCTCCTGCAGGGCGATGGCGCAGAGGGAAATGGAGATCTGCTCCCCGGCGGACATGAGCATGTCCATCTCCCGCTTGTTGGGATCGGGGGAGAGCTCCCGGGCCTTGGCGATCAGGTCGTCGGTGGTGTCGCCCTGGGCGGAAAGGACCACCACCACGTCGTTGCCCGCCTTCTTTGTATCTGCGATGATCCCCGCGACGCGCCGGAGCTTTTCCGCGTCCGCCACGGAGGAACCGCCGAATTTCTGTACGATCAGCATGAATTATCCCGCCTTATATTCACTCAATCAAGGGTCAGTCGAGGACGCGGTAGCGGACCTGGGCGGCGGGCAGCTTATCCGCCGTCACTGCGTCCGTGATGGACCACTTTTCCCCGCTGCGGATATACCAGCGGGAGGGGAGGGTCTCCGGATCGCCCAGGGCCAGCGGCGCGTCAGACCAGCCTATGCCCCGGGGGGCGTTCTTGTGCCGCACGGCGTCCACCACGTCGCCCACCACCGCGCTGGCGGTGGGGATGCTGCCGGCGCCCGTCCCGTAGAACAGGGTGTCGCCCACGGCGTTGCCGGTGATGATGACGGCGTTGTAGGCCGAGTCCACATGGGCCAGCATGCTGGAGGCGGGGACGAAATGGGGGGCGACCCACACATAGGCCTTGCCGCTTTCATCCCGCTGGAGGCGGCAGAGCAGCTTGATGGCGCCGCCTGCGGAAGCGGCGTTGCGGATGTCCTGGAGCGCCACGTTGCGGATGCCCTCCACCGGCACCAGGTCCGGCTTCAGCTCCCGGCCCCAGGCCAGGTCCGCCAGGATGCAGGCCTTGCGCACGGCGTCCGTCCCGTCCAGGTCGCTGTCGGGATTCAGCTCCGCGTAGCCCAGGGCCTGGGCCTCCTTCAGGGCCTCGTCCAGCTCCGTGCCGCTCTGCTCCATGGCGGTGAGGATATAATTGGTGGTGCCGTTGACGATCCCCTTGATGGCCAGGATCTTGTTGGCGGAGAGGTCGTTGAACAGGGGGCGCAGCAGGGGGATGCCGCCGCCCACGCTGGCCTCGAAGAAGTAGTTGACGCCCTTCTCCTTGGCCAGGGCCAGCAGCTCCACGCCGTGCTCCGCCACCAGCTGCTTGTTGGAGGTGACCACGTGCTTGCCCGCCGCCAGGGCCCGCCGGGTGAAGGTCAGGGCCACGCCGCAGCCGCCGATGGTCTCCACCACCACGCCCACCTCCGGGTCCTGCTCCACGATGGAGAAATCCTTGACCATCAGGGGGGCGAAGGGACTGTCGGGCATGTCCCGCACGTCCACGATATACTTGAGGCGGACCTCTTCACCGGCGCCGGCAGCGACCTCCGCTGCGTTTTCCGTCAGTACCTTTGCCACGCCGCTGCCTACGGTGCCGAAGCCCAGGATCGCCATATTCATCATAACGGATCACCCTTATCTGTTTATTGTGGATTCGTGTGAATTATTTTTCTATGTTAGCATGGGTTTTCCCAAGATGCAAGTGATAAAATACACAAAACTACGGCGATTCAGCGTTATAAATTAGGAAAGCCCATATAGGAGGATTCAGCGGAAAAAGCGCGTCCTGGCCTCCCTGACCAGGCGGCAGAAGGTCTCCGCCTCCTCCCGGGTGGTCTCCGGGGAGAAGGAGACGCGCAGGGCGCCGTCGATCAGCGCCGGGGGCAGCCCCATGGCCTCCAGAACGTGGCTTCTCCGGCCCTTGGCGCAGGCGGAGCCCCGGGAGACGCAGACGCCCTGGCTGTCCAGCCAGTTCTGCAGCACCTCCGCCCGGCAGCCGGGGAAGGCCAGGCAGCAGATATGCCCGGCGCAGACGCCCTCCGTGCCGCCGATGAGGCTGGCTTCCGGCAGGCTTTCCGCCACCAGCCGCCGCAGGGCGGCATACTTTTCCGCCTGGACCGCCGGGTCCCGCTTGGCGGCGGCTTTCGCCGCCGCGCCGAAGCCCGCGATGGCGGGCATGGGCTCCGTGCCGGAGCGCAAGGTCCCTTCCTGCCCGCCGCCGTGGATAAGGGGCGGCAGCTTCAGCCCCTGGCGCAGCCAGAGGGCCCCGATGCCCTTGGGACCGCCGATCTTGTGGCCGCTGAGGGAGATCAGGTCCACCCCCAGCTTGTCGGGGTTCATGGGCAGCTTGGTGAAGGCCTGCACCGCGTCGGTGTGGAGGAGAGCTGCGCTGCCCCGGGAGCGCAGCAGCTCCCGGACGCCGGGAATGTCGTTCACCGCGCCGGTCTCGTTGTTCACCAGCATGAGGCTGACCAGCACCGTGTCCTCCCGCAGGGCCTCCGCCACCCGTTCCGTGGGGATGCGCCCGCTTTCGTCCGGCTTCAGGAGCGTGACCTCCCAACCCTCGGCGGCCAGGTCCTTCAGGCTGTTCAGCACCGCCTCGTGCTCGACCTCGGAGCTGATGATGTGCTTTCCCCGGCGGCGGGCCTGGCGGGCGGCGCATTTCAAGGCATGGTTGTCCGCCTCGGTGCCCCCGGAGGTGAAGATCAGGGTGCCGCTTTTAGCCTTCAGCGCCTGCATGACGGCCTTGCGGCTCTCCTCCAGCAGCGCTCGGGCGGCCCGGCCCGGCGCGTGGGTGGCGGAGGGGTTGCCCCAGGTCTCCGTCAGGGCCCGGGTCATAGCCTCCACCGCCTCGGGACAGGGGCGGGTGGTGGCGGCGTTATCCAGATAGATCAAGGGTATGTTCCCCCTTTGGAATTGACTT
>JAEEGH010019831.1_pt1 | contig 14056 bp, 10 predicted proteins | sample 9134181 | NCBI WGS metagenome assembly JAEEGH01 (sample SAMN16246544, study PRJNA631951) | gut metagenome | biome: gut microbiome; feature: rumen; material: DP-attached | host: Bos | place: Iran: Karaj | collected 2018-10 | reverse complement strand
AATAAAACATAAAATCATTGATATGAACAGACGAGAATTTCTGAAAACTGCAGGATTCGCAGCTGCAGGAATGGTGGCCAGCACTCACGGTATGAGTGCTAAAAGCTATAGCCGTATAATGGGAGCCAACGACAGGGTGAATGTAGCCATAGTGGGCTATTCGGATCGTTTCCGGGGCTCTCTTCTTCCTGCTTTCCAGGCCAACTGCCAGGCTCAGAATTTTGACATCATCGGTGTGTCGGACCTCTGGAGGCTCCGCCGCGAGGAGGCCAAGTCAAATCTGGAAACCAAGTTCGGTCACGCAATAAGGACGTACGTTAACAACGACAAGATGTACGAAGACAAGGACATCGATGCCGTAATCATCTCCACTGCCGATTTTCAGCACGCACGCCACGCAGCAGAGGCAGCCCAGAACGGCAAGGATGCATATGTCGAGAAACCCTTCGCAGAGACTATGGAGGATGCCCGCTATGCGAAGGCAGCCATCGAGAAGGCCGGCACTATCGTGCAGATCGGTTCTCAGCGTCGAAGCGCGCCCAACTATCACGCTGCAAACGACTTCCTCCGTTCAGGAAAGTTCGGCGACATCGTGATGGTTGAAATGACCTGGAACGTCAACCAGCCAGGCCGCTGGCGCCGTCCCACAACCGTTCCTCTGCTCAAGGAAGAAGATACCGACTGGAGCCGCTACCTGCTGAATCGGCCCTACCAGCCGTTCGATCCCCGCAAATACCTGGAGTTCCGTCTGTTCTGGCCGTTCTCATCAGGTATTCCCGGTCAGTGGATGGCCCATCAGATCGATACCGTCCACTGGTTCACAGGCTACAACTATCCCCGCAGCGTGGCTGCCAACGGAGGCATATATCTCTGGAAGGATGGCCGCACCAACTTCGATACGATGACCGCCGTGCTCGATTACGGTCCGGCGGACGATCCTTCTAAAGGTTTCCAGGTAGTTTATTCTTCACGCTTCACCAACGGGGCAGGTGGCACCAAGGAGATCTACTATTCAAACGGAGGAGAACTCAACCTTGATACCAATATGGTAACTGACAACGGATACCTGACTGCCCGCGAGGCCAGGACAATGGGAATGGAGGAGAACAGGCTCGAATCATTCTCATTGTCAGAAGGCATAAAGGTGTCTACCGATGCCAATACAGGCGGAGATCCGATGACCACTGCCCATATGCTCAACTGGATGGAGTGCGTCCGCAGCCGCAAGCAACCGAACGCAAACTATATGGCAGGCTACAACCATTCCATCGCCTGCATAATGGTGACCGCCGCTCTTCGCACCCATGAATATACAGTCTTCAATCCTGCCACCCAGGAAGTGATGGCCGGAGGAAAAGTATTCCAGTACTGATGAAACGCTTTTTATATCTGTTGCCGCTGCTGACCCTGATGGCTTGCAGCAGCGGCAAGGCTGATGTCTTGTTCGAACGCGACGACGCAGCACGCAAGATCGATATCTCAATAGACGGCAAGTATTTTACCTCCTACATCTATCCTGTAGATATGGAGAAACCGGTCCTGTGGCCTATCGTTACTGCATCCGGAAAGGATATCACCAGAGGATTCCCCTTTGCCCCCAGGGCTTTTGAGAGTACTGACCATCCGCATCAGGTAGGTCTGTGGTTCAACTTCGGAAATGTCAACGGACTTGACTTCTGGAACAATTCATATGCAATCCCTGCATCCCGCAAGGCATCATATGGCTCTGTAGTCTTTGACCGCGTGGTCTCCGCATCAGACGGCCGTCTGGTCACCCTCTCCAACTGGGTTGACAGCGATGGCAATGTCCTGATGACGGAAGAGACAACTTTCGTATTCGAAGGAAGCCAGGATGAACGTTCAATAGTCAGGACCGCCAGGCTCACTGCCGTCGAACCTGTCGTTTTCAACGAAAGCAAGGAAGGAATGCTTGGACTCCGTGTCGACCGGGCTTTCCAGAAACCGTCAGACAAACCTGAAAGGTATACTGATGCAAACGGTATTGTGACCGAAGTCGCGACTGTCAACAACGACGGTGTATGCGGAGAGTATGTCAACAGTCTAGGCGACAGGGGAGACGATGTCTGGTCGAAACGTGCTGAGTGGACTATGCTCAACGGTACGAAAGAAGGAGACGACATTTCAATCCTGATCATAGATTCCAAGTACAACCCCAACTTTCCGGCCTGGTCGCACGCCCGCGGCTATGGCCTTTTTGCAGTTAACAGTATGGGTGGACGCGAATTCGACCGGTCTTTGCCAGAACCTGCCGAGTACAGGCTGGAGCCGGGCCAGAAAGTCAACTTCATCTACAAGATCATAATCAAGGATCACGGATTTTTTACCAGACAGGACGCCGAAGCCCGCGCCCGTGAATTCAACAGATAGTCTTGTAGTAATTAATATTATCTTTGCCTGATATGAAAGACGTGGAAATCTTTGCCGCCTGCCTTAAGGAACTGCTGCTGGAGAACGATACCGTGACCGTTCCCGGTCTGGGCAGTTTCATCACGCGGCAAATGCCTGCGTCATTCTCGGATCGTGGCCGCACCATCAATCCTCCCTATAGGAAGTTGTCGTTCAGGGCTTCTGAACAGGGCGATGCGGAGTTGTTTAAAGAGCATATCGTTACCCTACTTCCGGAAGGCACCGATCCGGTCGGCTGGATTCAGTCTTTCGTAAAGGAGTTCAAGGAAGAGCTTGAGAAAACTAAGCGGGTAGACCTTGTTTCGCTCGGCACAATGCGGGCAACTGCCCAGAACGATTTTTTCTTCGTGGCTTCGGATGACCTGGACATTTTCCCCGAGGGAATGGGGCTCGAAGCGGTGACCATAAAATCAAGTCAGCTGTTGGAAGAGGAGCCTGAGGCTGGAGAAGTTCCTGAGAAGGAAGCAGAAACGGCTAAAGAACCAGAACCGATTCCAGAACCGCAGCCTGCATCTGATCCTGCGGCAATGCAGGACAAGCCCGCTTCAGTTCCTGCCGAAAAACCCCGTCACAAACTGAAGTGGTGGGCCATCTTGCTTATCGTGCTTGCAGCATTGATATTGCTCCTGATTTTGTCAGTCATCTTCAAAGACGTTCTTCCCTGGGGCCCCGCAGTCGACAACTTTATCAACCATCTTCTCTACACTGAGGAAGAACTTCGGATCCTTAATACCTGGATGCTATGATTGACAGGGCAACGGTAGACAGGATTCTCGATGCAACACGCATCGAAGAGGTGATAGGGGATTTCGTCTCGCTGAAGAGAAGAGGCGCGAACTATCTCGGCCTGTGCCCTTTCCATCAGGACAAGAACCCTTCGCTCAGCGTCTCTTCGACCAAGCAGATCTTCAAATGTTTCGCTTGCGGCAAGGCGGGGACGGCGGTGTCGTTCATTATGGAGCACGAGAAGCTTTCGTACCCCGAGGCCCTGAAATATCTGGCGAAGAAATACGGCATCGAGGTGGTCGAGAAGGAACAGACTCCAGAGGAAATCGCGGCCCGGCTGAAAGGCGAGAGCTTGCTCATCGTCAACGAATATGCCCAGAAATACTATCAGCAGCTGCTATGGGATCCTGCCCGCACCCATCTTGTGGGACTGAGCTATTTCAAGGAGCGCAAGTTCTCTGACGACACCATCCGCAAGTTCGGTCTGGGCTTCGCTCCTGCAGGAGGGAAGTCATTCGCTGCCACGGCCCTCGAGGAAGGCTACAAGGAAGAATATCTTGTCGACAGCGGACTCTGCATAAAACGTGATGACGGTTCGTTGAGCGACCGTTTCTATGACCGCGTGATGTTCCCCATCCATTCGCTGAGCGGCCGCGTCATCGCTTTCGGGGGGCGTATCCTGACCAGCGACAAGAGCAAGGCGAAGTACATCAACTCACCGGAGACTGAGGTTTACGTCAAGAACCGCTCTCTCTACGGCATTTATTTCGCCAAGACTGCGATAGCCAACAAAGACTGCTGCCTGCTGGTTGAGGGTTATACCGATGTGATTTCGATGCATCAAGCCGGCATAGAGAATGTCGTCGCATCTTCGGGAACCTCCCTTACCGTAGGCCAGATTTCGCTGATAAAACGTTTTACCGACAAGATAATTGTCATATATGACGGTGACGCTGCCGGAATCAAGGCATCCATCCGAGGAATCGATATGATCCTTCAGCAGGGAATGAAAGTCGAGGTGGTGCTGCTGCCTTCCGAGGATGACCCTGATTCCTTTGCCAAGGCTCACAGCCGTGAAGAAATAGAAGAATTCATCGCATCCAACAAGTGCGACTTCATCACTTTCAAGACAAACCTTCTCCTTGAGGAGATTGACAATAACCCGATACGCAAGGCCCAGCTCATCAACGATATAATTGAATCGGTATCGATGATTCCAGACCAGATCGAGCGCAACGTGTATGTCGGCCAGGTGGCCTCCCGTTTCGATATAAAAGAAGACGCAGTCTTCCAGAAAATAAGGCAGTTGCGTTCAAGAAGGAACTCACAGGAGCAGGCTCGGAACCGTGTCATGCAGCCCGGGCCGGCAGTGTCTCTGCCAGGTGATTATGAACCGCTGCCTGCCGGATACGAGGACAGTGCCGCAGTTGATGCCGTGGAGAGCGCTCCAAAGCCTTTGACCGACGCTTACCTGGCGGTGAACGAAAAGGAAATAGTCTACTATCTCCTAAAGTTTGGAGAATACCCCCTTCATACTGACGACAGCCTGCGATACGACAGAACGGCTAAAGCAGCTGATGTTCCCACTGTCGCTGAATACATCCACAAATCACTGGAGGAAGATGATCTGCAGTTCGAGAATCCGGTATACAAGAAGATATATGGCGAATACTTCTCAAGGCCCCGCGAAACGGAGGAAGACTGTGAAGTCGCCCAGGGAAAGATAATCAGATACTTCTCAACTCACCCCGACCAGGATGTCAGCGCTACGATGATGGATGTCATATGTGACAACTATCCTCTGACAGTCAAGGTATACCGCGATTCCCTTACTCCTGAGGAACAGATGCTCGGCAAAAATGTACCTCGTGCCGTCATTGCATACCGCATCAAGGTCATCGACCGCCTCTGCGCATCTACCGTCAAGGAAGTGGATGCCGCGTTCAAGAGCGGGGACGGCGAATCCTGCAAGGAGAAAATGCGTTTCCTCGCTGCCCTCAACACTGTTAAAAATAATCTTACCAAAGAATTGAATAGGTTGTAATTTACTACATTTGCACACTTCAAACCATAATTAATACTGAACTATGAGCGAATACAAGAGGATACTCGTAACAAGCGCGCTGCCGTACGCCAACGGACCTGTACATATCGGGCACCTTGCAGGAGTCTATGTTCCTGCAGACATATATGTGAGATATCAGAGAATGCGTGGGCGCGAGGTCCTGTTCGTATGCGGTTCAGACGAACACGGCGTTCCTATCACGATCAAGGCACGCCAGCAGGGCTGTACACCTCAGGACATCGTTGACAAGTACCACGGCATCATCAAGAAATCATTCGCCGATTTCGGCATCGATTTCGACATATATTCACGCACTTCCAGCAAAATACACCACGAGACAGCTTCAGAATTCTTCCGCAAGCTCTATGATGAAGGCAAGTTCATCGAGAAGGAAAGCGAGCAGTATTATGACGAGGAGGCCAAGACTTTCCTGGCGGACCGCTACATCGTGGGTACCTGCCCCAAATGCGGCAACGAAGGTGCCTACGGCGACCAGTGCGAAAAATGCGGAAGCACCCTCAGCCCCGAAGAGCTGATCAACCCGCATTCCGCCATCAGCGGTTCCCCGCTCGTAAAACGCAAGACCAAACACTGGTATCTGCCGCTTGACCGTGATGAAGCCTGGCTTCGCAAATGGATACTTGAAGACCACAAGGAGTGGAAGACTAATGTCTATGGTCAGTGCAAGAGCTGGCTCGACGGCGGCTTGTTGCCGCGTGCTGTGAGCCGCGACCTTGACTGGGGTGTTCCTGTCCCCGTTGAAGGAGCTGAGGGCAAAGTCCTTTATGTGTGGTTCGATGCTCCCATCGGCTATATTTCCAACACCAAGGAATTGCTGCCCGACAGCTGGGAGAAATGGTGGAAGAGCAAGGACACCAAGCTGGTGCATTTTATCGGCAAGGACAATATCGTGTTCCACTGTATCGTATTCCCGTCGATGCTCAAGGCTTACGGAGACTTCATCCTTCCTGACAACGTGCCTGCCAATGAGTTCCTTAACCTGGAAGGTGATAAGATTTCAACCTCCCGCAACTGGGCGGTATGGCTGAACGAATATCTTGAGGATTTCCCCGGGATGCAGGATGTGCTGCGTTATGTGCTGACGGCAAATGCTCCCGAGACCAAGGACAACGATTTCACCTGGAAGGACTTCCAGACCCGCAACAACAGCGAACTGGTTGCCATTTACGGCAACTTCGTGAACCGTGCGGTAGTCCTCACCCATAAATATTTCGGTGGCAAGGTGCCTGCAAATGCCAAGCCCGAAGCAGTGGATGCCGAAACTCTCGCACAGCTTCCCCAGATCAGGGAATCGATCGAAGATTATATAGAGCACTACAAGTTCCGCGAGGCACTGAAAGAAGCTATGAACCTCGCCCGTATCGGCAACAAGTATATTTCTGACACAGAGCCGTGGAAAGTCGCCAAGACCGACCTCGACCGCACTGCATCGATTCTTTACACATCTTTGCAGATATGCGCCAACCTCGCCATTGCATTCTCTCCGTTCCTGCCGTTCTCATCGGCCAAACTGCAGCAGATGCTCTGTCTCGACAAACTCTGCTGGGACAGTCTCGGCAACGCAGAGATATTGCCTTCAGGTCATCAGATTGCTCCGGCACAACTGATGTTTGCAAAGATTGAAGATGCCCAGATAGACGCCCAGATTGCCAAACTTCAGGCATCCAAGGCTGCCCATGAGGCCGCAAAAGCGACAACTCCTGCTCTTGCACCGGCAAAGTCTGAGTGTGTGTTTGAGGATTTTGAGAAAATAGATATACGCACTGCTACCGTTCTTGAGGCCGAAAAGGTGCCTAACACCGACAAGCTTCTCCATCTGAAGATTGACACCGGAATGGATGTCCGCGAACTGGGGAGCGGCATAGCCCAGTACTACACTCCGGAGGAGATGGTGGGCAAGCAGATATGCATCCTCGCCAACCTCAAGCCTCGTAAGATCAAGGGCATAGTTTCTCAGGGAATGATCCTGATGGCACAGCAGCCGGACGGCAAGATGCGTATCGTGGCTCCTGAGGAGAGGCTGGATAACGGCGCTACGATAGGATAGACAGGCTTCTATGACCGAGGATCAGATCTATAGCCGGATGATGGCTCTTTGCAGCCGTCGCGAATATTGCAAGAGCGACATTGCTGCCAAGATATCGGCATTGTCCGATACAGTCGATGCAGAGGCTATGATCAGGAAACTCTGCGAGGAAAGGTTCATAGACGAAAGCAGATATGCTGCCGCTTTCGTGCGGGACAAGAGCAGGCTCAAGGGCTGGGGAGAGATGAAGATCCGCTATGCGTTGCAGCGAAAAGGACTTGATGGCGACACGATAGCAGAGGCGATGGGTGAGATTGACGCGGAGCAGCAGAAGGAGAGGCTGGCTAAACTGTTGCAGGCCAAGGCACAGACCCTGAAGGCTGCCACTCCGGAAGAGAAACGGGCGAAGCTCCTTCGCTTTGCAATTTCCAGAGGATTCACCTACGCCCAGGCCGACGAGATTTGCAAGACGATAAAGTAGAAATAAGATATATGGTTACCTCAGAACAGATTAAAGACATTAAACAGCGGTTAGAGACGTTGGGGAGGTGTCTTTGACATACCTGCCAAACGCGGGGAACTGTCAAAACAGCAGGAGCTGACCCTGGCTCCCGATTTCTGGAACGATCCGAAGGCGGCAGAAGTCATCGTCAAGAAGATTTCAGCCATCAAATTCTGGGTGGACGGTTATGACAAGGCCGCGAGCCTGATGGATGACTGCAACACCCTGGCAGAGTTCGGCGAAGATGCAGCAGAGGACCTTGATGCAGCATATGCACAGCTTCTGGCACAGGTCGAAAGCCTTGAGATGCGCAATATGCTCAGCGCCGAGGGAGACAATCTGGGCGCTATCCTCAAAATCAATTCCGGAGCCGGCGGCACTGAAGCAAATGACTGGAGTTCTATGCTGATGCGTATGTATATGCGCTGGGGAGAACGCAACGGCTACAAGATTGAAGTCAGCGATTTGCTTGAAGGCGACGAGGCGGGCATCAAGTCCGTGACCATAGAGTTCGAAGGAGAATATGCATACGGTTATCTGAAAGCCGAGAACGGTGTCCACCGCCTGGTCCGCATATCGCCATATAATGCGCAGGGCAAACGTCAGACGACATTCTCGAGCGTATTCGTCTATCCTCTTGTCGATGACACTATCCAGATAGAGATCAATCCCTCCGACCTTGAGTGGGACACTTATCGCAGCAGCGGAGCAGGTGGCCAGAATGTCAACAAAGTTGAAACCGGAGTTCGCGTGAAACATATCCCCACAGGTATCGTAGTGGAGAACACCGAGACCCGCAGCCAACTCGACAACCGCCAGAATGCGCTGAGGATACTGAAATCTCATCTGTACGACCTTGAGCTCAAGAAACGCCAGGAAAAGCAGGCTGAGCTCGAAGGACAGAAAAAGAAGATAGAATGGGGCAGCCAGATCCGCAGCTATGTCCTTCATCCTTACAAGATGGTCAAGGACCTTCGCACCGGCTATGAGACTTCCGACACCCAGGGAGTCCTCGACGGAGATCTGAATGACTTTATGAAGGTCTATCTTATGAGCAACGGAAACAATTAAAACACAAGATATATGGAATTCAAATATGCACCTATGTTTCAGCTTGGTCCCGATACCACTGAATACTACTGCCTGACGAAAGACGGCGTGTCTGTCGGCGAGTTCGAGGGACATAAGATATTGAAAGTGGCTCCCGAAGCCCTGGAAATGCTGGCAAATGCGGCCTTCAGGGACGTTAACTTCCTGCTCCGCCGTGCCCACAACCAGCAGGTGGCTTCAATCCTTTCCGATCCGGAGGCGAGCGACAATGACAAATATGTCGCCCTTACCTTCCTGCGCAATGCAGAAGTTGCGGCGAAGGGCAAGCTCCCTTTCTGCCAGGACACTGGAACAGCCATAATCCACGGAGAGAAAGGCCAGCAGGTATGGACTGGCTTCTGCGACGAAGAGGCTCTTTCACGTGGCGTATACAAGACCTACACCGAGGAGAATCTCCGCTATAGCCAGAACGCTCCCCTGAATATGTACGATGAGATAAACACCAAGTGTAACCTGCCCGCCCAGATAGATATCGAGGCTGCCGAAGGTATGGAATACCGATTCCTCTGCGTAGTTAAGGGCGGCGGATCAGCCAACAAGACATATCTCTACCAGGAAACCAAGGCCCGTATCCAGAACCCCGGCACACTGGTTCCTTTCCTCACCGAAAAGATGCGTACTCTGGGAACTGCTGCCTGCCCGCCTTACCATATTGCATTTGTAATCGGCGGCACTTCTGCTGAGAAGAATCTTCTCACCGTGAAGCTGGCTTCAACTCATTATTATGATGGTCTTCCCACGACCGGAGATGAAACCGGCCGTGCATTCCGCGACGTGGAGTTGGAGAAGCAGCTCCTTGAGGAGGCCCACAAGATCGGTCTTGGTGCCCAGTTCGGAGGCAAGGCTTTTGCCCACGACATCCGCGTGGTCCGTCTGCCCCGCCACGGAGCAAGCTGCCCCATCGGCCTCGGTGTAAGCTGTTCGGCAGACCGTAACATCAAAGCCAAGATCAACGCTGACGGAGTCTGGATCGAGAAGATGGACGACAAGCCTGGCGAACTGATTCCTGAGGAGTTCCGCAACGCAGGTGAAGGAGGCGGTGTTGTGATAGACCTCAACCAGCCTATGTCTGAAATCTGCAAGACCCTTTCAAAGTATCCGGTTTCTACCCGCGTCAGCCTCAACGGCACTATCATCGTTGCCCGCGACATAGCTCACGCCAAGCTCAAAGCCCGTCTTGATGCAGGAGAGGATCTTCCTGACTATTTCAAGAACCATCCTGTGCTCTATGCAGGTCCTGCAAAGACTCCTGCCGGAATGCCTTGCGGATCAATGGGCCCGACTACGGCCAACCGTATGGATCCGTACGTAGATGAATTCCAGGATCATGGCGGTTCAATGGTAATGATTGCCAAAGGCAACAGGACGAAAGCCGTTACCGATGCCTGCAAGAAACATGGCGGTTTCTATCTGGGAAGCATCGGAGGCCCTGCAGCCGTGCTGTCCATGAACTCCATCAAGAGCATCGAGTGCGTGGAATATCCAGAACTTGGAATGGAAGCCATCTGGCGTATCGAGGTAAAGGATTTCCCTGCCTTCATCCTCGTGGACGACAAAGGCAACGATTTCTTCGCCGGAAAACTCTAAAGAAACAGATGGTAGCAGAAACTGTCTATGACAGACTCTGCTGCCATTTCCAAGCAGACTTCAAGGTCTCCTCCAAAGGACGCTCGGCTTTCCAGCCGAGCTCTTTGTTTGCATAGCTGGTGTCAGCCCATACGGCCTCTATGTCACCTGCCCTGCGGCCTGCAATCTTGTAGTTCAACTTCAGGTTGTTGACCTTTTCGAAAGTCTTGACGATCTCCAGGGTCGAAACGCCGCGGCCGGTGCCTATGTTGAATATTTCGTAGTCAGCCTTGCTTCGGCCTTCTATCATACGGTTTACTGCCACTACGTGAGCTTTTGCAAGGTCGACGACGTCGATGTAGTCGCGTATGCAAGTCCCGTCAGGTGTGTTGTAGTCGTCGCCGAATATGCTGAGCATAGGACGTATTCCGGCGGCCGTCTGTGTGACGAAAGGAATCAGATTGTTCGGCACTCCGCGCGGCAGCTCTCCGATCAGTGCGCTGGGATGTGCGCCGATAGGGTTGAAGTATCGCAACGCTATTCCTTTTACCTTGCCGTATGCAGTTACAGTATCGTGCAGGATGTCTTCGCACATCTGCTTTGTAGCACCGTAAGGAGCAAGGGCCGGCTTGCGGGGAGTCTGCTCTGTTACCGGCAGTACATCGGCCTGTCCGTAAACCGTGCAGGAAGAGGAGAAGACTATGTTTGGCACATCATACTTCATCATCAGAGTCAGCAGGTTGATCATCGAGCCGAGGTTGTTGCGGTAGTAGTCCAGAGGAATATGAACAGATTCTCCCACGGCCTTCAATGCTGCGAAATGAATGACTGCTTCAAATTTGTGAGTACTGAAGACTTTCTCCAGGGCGGGAACGTCAAGGCAGTCAACCTCGTTGAAATCGACTTTCTTTCCTGTAATCTTCTCTATACCCTTTATTGCGCTTATTTCTGAATTGCTGAGATTGTCGACTACTATCGGTTCATAACCGGCTAAAATCAGCTCTACACAGGTGTGGGAGCCGATATAACCGCTTCCCCCAGTCACCAATACCTGTTTGCCCATTGATAATTTTTTAGTTGTCCGTGTCAAATTTAGTGAAAAAAGTAATTTTTGGTACGGTTTATGACAATACGAGAATTGAAGTTCAACCTAAACAAATTACAGTCATGAAAAAGTTTGCACTTATGGCACTCTCCCTCATCATTGTAATGATGTGTGTCAGCCCGACCGAGGTGATGGGACAATCAAGAAGGACTGCCAATACGGCTTCAACTTCTTCTACCAGCGTGCAAAAGAGCTCTCCTGCCAGAAGCGGTGCTGCTACTAACAATGCAGCCGCTACATCAAGCAGGAGAAGTGGTTCCTCTTCAAATGTGAACACTGCTACTAGGTCAACCGCCGCAGCAAGCAGCCGTTCTACCAATATTTCACGTGAGACTGCGACACATAGCAGCACAGCCCGTGCCAACAACAACACAGGCGCAACCCGTAACATCAACAATGGCGCAAGCCGCAACGCCGGTGCCGCCACAGTGGCCAAGAACACTGAAAGCCGCAACACAGCAGCTGCAACCCGTAACGTCACAAACAGCAATGCAACTCGTAACGTTACCAGCAACAATGCGGCCCGCAGCAACAATACGTCAACCCGAAATGTTGCAGCCAACAGCTCAAGGCGCACTGACAACGCAGCCCGCAATGTCGCAAGCAACACTGCAAGGCACGACAATGTCGCTCCCAAGGAAGGCACCCGCACCAGCGCTCCCAAAGTGAATGAAGGTGGCCGCGCAGCGGCTCCGAAGGTAAATGACAATCCTCCGGCAGTACGCAATGAGGCCCCCAGGGCTGAGGAGAGGATGCACAGCAATCCTCCCAGGCCTCACGATAATCCTCCGAGGATGCACAACGAGCCGAGGCCTCCGAGGCATCCCGGACACAATCCGCCTCCGCCTCCTCGTCCTAGACCTCCGAGGGGAAGCCACTTCCGCGCTTCAGTGATCGGTGCGATGATCACGATTGCCAAGATTAACCTGATCCACGATGCAATCCGCAGGGCAGAACGCGCAGCAAGGCTGGCAACCCGCTACTCAGTCGTAATCAACCGTAGCTACGTTCCCAGAACTTACGCGACCATCGTAGAGACAGTAAGAGATGACATAAACTACTTCTACAACGACGGAGTGTTCTACATCATCGGAGCAGACGGTGACTACTACGTGATCGAGCCGCCTATCGGAGCCCTTGTCGAGGCAATCCCCGCAGACTACGAAAGATTGGTGATTGACGATGAAATCTTCTACAAAGTTGATGACACTCTCTACAAGGTAGTTATCGTGGACGGCAATCCTTTCTTCGAGGTAGTTCTGAACTTGTAAAAGTTTGAAATAAATAAAAAAAGACGCTTCGGCGTCTTTTTTTTATGCCATGTTCTCTAAGGAACCTGTGCCTTCGAGCAAGGGCCGGTGCTGAGTCCGCCGGTATTCCTTGCGTGCTTTGGCTGCGGCTTCGACAGCTTCCGGGAGGAATGCATAATCCATGAACTTGAAGAAAATCAGTTCGGCAGCCTGGGAAGAGGGGTGAGTCATGTTTTCTGCATAGAAGCGGTAGTCCCGCAACTCATCCATCATTATTTCGAATGCTGGGAAATAGTGCGCATTCGGGAAATCATTCACAATCTGCTCTGTGGAAAGCAGCAGGGTGGCTTTGCTGAGGGAGTTTCCATAGGCTCCGTCAGCAAGATGGCGTATGGGGCTGACTGTGAATATCCACTCTTTGCCAGGGGCGCTGCTGACCATTTCTGATAGCAGCAGGGTGGTTTCTTCTACCGTAAGCCTTTCCCTGCGGAATTCTTTTGCAGGGACTTTGTTGCAGTTCGCAACGATCTTGCCCGAACCGATATGACGGAATACCCAGGCAGTACCGAGAGTCACCAGGCATATGTCAGACTTGGCAAAGGCCACGGCAGAGGATTTCAAGGATTCGTTGGCACCCGCCAGGAATCCCTCTTTTGTCACATTGGAGAATCTGGTGTGATGCCAGAAAGAATTATAGCGTCCAAGAGGCTCTGAATAGATGACGTCATCTTCAGTAAACGGGGCAGGGTTGGCCAGTCTCTGCACAGCTGCCGCTATGGAGGCTGGGTTGTAAAGCGTGCCGAAAGGGTTGATCGTTATGCTGAATCCGCTTTGACTGAGCCTGTCGCCTATCTCTGAAGCAAAGCAGGATCCGATGGCCATAACCTTTGAAGATGCGTCGAAACGCCGTGCAAGCGGGGCAGTATCAACCTCGGTATGGAGTTTCAGCGGATTCATCGCACTATTTACCTTCTGTGGCTATCGTAATGAGTTTGTCAGTCGTCAGGTATATGGGATAGAAACCCTTGTCTCCCAAAGGAGAATAGCGGGCTATGAGCGCCCTGACCTGGGTAAGTATGTAATCTTTAGCCCTGTCCCATTCGTCGCCTGCGGGTACGGCTTCGTTTTCGGCTGCAAAATGAAGGAATCCCGCTTCGATGTTTTTGCTGTCGAGGAACTTGTTGAGGTCATCAAGAGTAGTCTGTGCCCTCAGTGCAGTGCTGTTGCTGTCGAAGAAACGGCTGGCATATTTGTTCTG
>JAEEGH010019824.1_pt1 | contig 14062 bp, 10 predicted proteins | sample 9134181 | NCBI WGS metagenome assembly JAEEGH01 (sample SAMN16246544, study PRJNA631951) | gut metagenome | biome: gut microbiome; feature: rumen; material: DP-attached | host: Bos | place: Iran: Karaj | collected 2018-10 | reverse complement strand
TACCGATATTTGCAGTCCCTTTGAAAAAAGGACCTCTGGATGTAGCGCAGTTGGTAGCGCACCTGGTTAGGGACCAGGAGGTCGCTGGTTCAAGTCCAGTCATCCAGACAGATCTAAATCAAGCACTTACGGAAACGTAGGTGCTTTTTGTTTTGTCGTTGGGGCGTGAAAATGGCGTGATTTCAGTGTGTTTTAGCCCTATTTAACTCTGATCTGAAGGAAGGCGAACTTCCGTTTAAAAGGATAAAAAAGCAGTCAAAAACGACACGAACTCCACAGTCACACCCTTGTACTGGATGCAGATGGTCAGATCCAGCTTCTCAAAGGTCGTCAATCTCGCTGAAGAATCCAAGATAGCTTTGTCGCTTTTTATGGAAGTGAAGATGTAATAGGATTGGGAAGATGTGGAGAAACCATGTGCTCCAAATTCCCAGACGTAGCAGAATCCAGCTTATGTTGTATTATTAGTTACTTAGACTCAGTGTTTTCTCTGATTTTTCAGTAATTTTGTAAGTCAACGCTAACTGCATATGAAAAGCAACACATCTAATGAATCAAGGCAGGACTACCAGAGCCCATCCTTGAGATTCATCGAAACATCCTTGGAGACGTCGTTTCTTCAGTCCAACCTCGAACCCATCGGCGGTGGGGATGATCCTGATATTGACTGGTAAAATACAAAAATACGATATGAAACGCATTGAATTATACCTTGGAATCGTCGCTGCTACGGTGGCATCCTGTTCCGCCCAGGAGGAAGACTTCAAGACTCCGCAGCAGGATGATGTTGTTTTCTATGCGTCCTTTGAGCTACCTGCGGAAGAAGGTACAAGAGTTTATGCCAATGAAGACCTTCTCCTTCGTTGGACAGCAGATGATAGAGTCAGTATCTTCAACAAGATCACCTATAACCAGGAGTATAAGTTCCTGGGTGAGACGGGTGACAATGCCGGTGGGTTCAATCGAGTGGACAAATCGGAATTTGTAACGGGGAACCCTATCTCACACGTGGTCTCCGTTTATCCGTATCAAGCCGCAACCAAGATCACGGAAGAAGAGGTTGTTACCCTGACTCTTCCTGCTGAACAGCATTATGCGGAGAACACCTTTGGTCTTGGTGCCAATACGATGGTCTCCGTCTCCGAAGACAACGTCCTCCAGTACAAGAATGTCGGAGGATACTTGAGGTTGAAATTATATGGTGAAGGCGTTTCGGTCTCGTCTATTTCTTTGAAAGGCAACAACGGTGAGAAGCTGGCCGGCAAAGCGACCGTAACCATGCCGCTGGGTGGCATGCCTTACGTAACGATGGCTTCCGATGCGACAACAGAGATTACCCTTTCCTGCGAGACGCCAGTCCAACTGGGTACGACAGATGATAACAGCATACAATTCTGGTTTGTTGTTCCACCTATGTCATTCAGCAAGGGTTTTACAATCTCAATTACAGATGCTGACGGAAGGCTTTTCAAGAAATCTACCAATAAAAGCATTGCTATTGAGAGGAACAAATTAGCCAAAATGACACCGCTTGAGATAGAGCTGGATAGTTCTGTCATCGTGTTTGCCGATCCCGTTGTAAAAGCGATTTGTATTGAGAATTGGGATACTGATCGTGATGGAGAATTGTCATACGTGGAGGCGGCCGCTGTAACGGACATCGGCGATGTCTTTGGCAAGAATGTTCAGATAACATCTTTCAATGAACTGCAATACTTCACTGGATTGAGACACATCGGTCGTCCAACTACGACCTATTCTGGATATTATGGGTTCGCTTCGTGTACCAATTTAGTAGCCATGACACTTCCGAACACATTGACTTGCATTGGAGAGAATGCCTTTAGTGATTGCAGTGCTTTGAAATCTATCGATATTCCTTCTTCGGTGGAGACGATTGACATCGGTGCTTTCACTCGTTCAGGGCTGATATCTATCGACCTTCCCGAAAGAGTAACGATTGGGGGTGCTGCTTTCCTATCAACGAATATTACTTCCCTTACTATCCCGGGTGCTACGTTCGTATTGAAAAGTTCTGATTATTCTTTCCCTTTTTCTTCATGTAAGTCACTATCGTCCGTTACTTTTAACGGCCCAATAAGCATCATTTTTAACGGGTGGGATTCTATTACTTACCCTAACGGTTATGATAGTGCAGATCCGTTCTTCTGCAATTGTGATAACTTGAAAACGATTTACATAGGGGCGGCTTTTTCCTATGACGGGAAGATGCCTTTGGGTTATACTCTAGGAACTGGCGGCTTTGAGATTCTCCAGGGCGGCGTTGATTATGAAACCATTTCGGTTTCTCCAGAGAACCTGGAATACGATTCAAGAAACAACTGCAACGCAATTATTGAGACAGCTACAAATACCCTTCTGCTTGGATGCAAGAATACAATAATACCTGAGAGTGTTACTGCTATCGGACCTTGGGCTTTATCCTGTGTGGAATTGTCATCTATTACAATTCCAGAATCTGTTCGATCAATCGGATATGGCGCCATCGGAAGTTCCTCGCTTTCTTCTGTCATATTTCAGGCTACGGTTCCTCCTTCCATGGAGCAATTCGGCCTTTGGGGATCATTTTATTCATTCCCCATCTACGTGCCCGCCGAAAGTGTCAATGCATACAAGACCGCTGAAGGATGGAGCGATTATGCTGACCGTATTCAAGCCATTCCTGAAATGGTTCTTGCTACTAATCCCTATGTCCAGAAATACCTCGAGGAAGTAACCTATAAAGGCATCCAAAACGAAGAGACGAAGGTCCTGGGCTATCCCGGCGGCGGTCCCGGCGAAGCGGACATCCCGCCCACGCACACGATTGCCTGGACTGCCGACGCATCGGCCGGAAACCTGAAGTTCCATGTCTGGGAAGGCAACTGGAGCCGGGATTACGACCTGGCCGCCGGAACCGCAAGCCAGGATATGACCAACCTGGTTCCCGGCAAGGAATACAAATGGACCGTGACCTCCACCGCGGACGGCAAGGTCGTCGCCGAAGGTTCGTTCAAGACCAAGGGCCTGCTGCACCAGGTGTACTTCCAGCCCAATGGGCGCAACGCGCGCGACCTAGGCGGCTGGAAGGGCCTCGGCGGCAAGACATTGGCCTTCCGGAAACTGTATCGCGGCGGCGCCATCCACGGCTCCCGCTTGAACGCCGTCGGCAAGGCGGAGTTCCGAGCCCAGGGCATCATGGCCGAAGTGGACCTCCGGGAAGCATCCGACGTCCCATCCAAGTCCCCGATGGGCGACGACATCGCCTTCTTCGCGCCGGGCTTCGAGAGCGGGTACAACCATATGGTCCGGGACAACAAGCCTAAGGTGAAAGAAACTTTCTGCTTCGTGGTGCAGTGTCTGCGGGAGAACAAGCCCGTGTATTTCCACTGCTCCGCCGGCCGCGACCGCACAGGCACGCTGGCGGTGCTCCTGGAAGGCGTACTGGGCGTGAGCGAGAGCGACATGGCGAAGGACTACGAACTCACCTACTTCTCACCGGAAGACTGGAGCATGTACGAGGGCGAATACGCCCATGTCATCAGCGCCTACAGTTTCCAATCCATCTACAAGACCGTCTTCAGCGAGACCGACAGCGGCACTTACCAGGAGCGGATCGAAAAGTATCTGCTCAAGATTGGCGTGCCCCAAGAAGATATTGACGATTTTCGTGCTCTAATGTTGGAATAGAGAGCTTTTTTTACTCTCAAGAATAAAGGAACTACTGCCCTTCACTTCGGTGGAGGTCCTTTTTCATTGTACCATCCTTTGGCCATAACCGTGGCTATCTTCGCCTCCGATATGACCACCTACTACTGCCATAGTCTTGAAGAAGCCCTAAAGCGAGCAAAGATAGCCGGGAAAAGACCTGGTTGTCGGTATTGTGGAATCGTTCTCAAGAATGGGAAGAAAGGTTTTGCGATATACAAGGAAGGAGAAGTGATTGAACAGTATTCAGTAATTGGTAGGTAAAAAAAAAGACGACCAAAGAGGTCGTCGAATTTTCGTGTTTGCTGAAATTTAGCGATTACTCTTCTTGATGGATTCAGAAAAGGTCAATATATACCATGTATCGCCACTTTGACGGATTGAGCCAGTGAATTCACCAGTATATTTTTTTTTCTTGAAATTCACTCCGACTTCAGAGAGTATTGCGGACAAAGATACAATTGAGGCGCTTTCATGGAAAAACAACTGGAAGGCATCGCCAGTAGTGTTTTTACTGGAGAAAGATACGTAGATTTTTCTCGACTCACTACTATCCGTGTCAATGGAAACGAGCATGAATGGATTATCCTGAAGTTTGTACTTCTTTGTGATTTGACTTGTGAACCTGATTTGTCCAGTTTTACTGACGGAGAATCTATCAGATTCATCTTTAGAACGCACACGACTAAAATCTTTAGCGCTAAGAACTTTTAGATCCATAATAGATGTATTTTTATGATTATGATTTTTATAATGATATTTGTGTTTTTTATATCAGCTTTCGTCGCAAAAATATGTATTAAATTTTTAAAATCAAAATAAATAATAGAAAAATAATCGTTGGATATATAAATATTGAAAGCATTATAATAATAAGAAAGATGAATAGTATGATTACAATATAAACAAGAAGAACAAAAGAATTAGCAATTAATCTTGATTATCCATAATTTGATTATATCCCCAAGAATGGGATATTCGAAAAAAACGGTCAACCCTTTCGAACTGACCGTGGGCAGACGGGCCCGGCGTCAAAATGACGCTGTATTTCTTTTGCAAAGATATGAAATAGATCATTAATCTGCATAGAGAGAATCTTATTATCTTTGCAAAAATGGAGTCTTATGGTCAGTGTCTTTGTTAATGAGGGGTTAATCCCAGATAAGAGAAAGGGACTTAATCTTGAGAAATTGCACTTTCGTTTCTCTTCTCGTGTTCGGTGGGATTCTTTCATTGGAAAAGGGGAAGAGGTATGTACCGTATATCTTCCCGGAAGCACACCACTTTCTAAGTCAGAAGAGATCGTTCGCATTTTAGCCCCGATTTCTGGCTTTATTTGCACCGGGAAGGCTTACATTGATGCATTGGGGTTATATAAAAAGGATTCTCTTCTTTTCTCAATTAAACCTTTTGACGAAGTTTTAGAATCTTTAGATGCCACCTACCAAATATTTACGGATTCTTTTTCTCAAGAAAAGAGAATTCGATGGACATCACTATTTAATACTCCCTATCGTATTCCGAACTACTTCCGATATGCTGCATTTGTAAGTGTTTCTTTTAACTATGATGGGAATGCGCATCTGCTAATGAAAGTTTGGAGAGACAAGTTTAAGCCAAAGACGAAAGATACCGTGTCTTTCCTATTCGCAGATTCGGAAGTGAAGACCTATATCATCAAGAATAAACCCTTGAAGGAAGATGATGATTATATTGTTGATATCGAATTGAGCCAATCCGATTTGAACAAGTTAATCGAAGTTCCGATAGATACAATACGCTTTGAATCCAAGGCGGCTTTGCCATTTGCATTTAGTCTGTATACAAGAAATAGCCTCGAACTAGGACAGATCATCTTTCAAAGATTTGCCAAACGGTTTTCTGAAGCATTGGATGAAATCGGCATAAAATGGGAAACAAAAGAATCGAAGGAGGAGATATCAACAACGAATGAACCGTGTTTCGTGTATTTAATGGTTGATACGACCAATGGCTATCACAAGATAGGAATCTCAAATCATCCGGAGTATAGAGAGGGAACCCTTCAGAGTGAAAAACCCACAATAGAGTTGTTGTGCGCAAAACAGTTTCCTTCCAGGACAATTGCCAAAGCGATAGAATCTGCTCTTCACAAGACATACGAAGACAAGCATCTAAGAGGGGAATGGTTTCAACTTGACGCGAGGGACATTATCGACTTGATGGCAACTTTGAAGTGATTTGCTTGTGAGTCGGAGATTGTAGCCGGGCTGTCAAAGATGTGCCAAGGCGTATTTGATCAAATAATTAGTCAATAGTGTTCTATCGTTTTTGTGTGGTTAGGGGCATAATCTATAAGTTTACTTTCCCAAATGGGAAAGTTTACATAGGACAGACTATCAATCCTGTTTCTCGTAAGTATTCTCATCTAAACGAGAAAACAGGAGCGCGAAATGTTGCGTTTTGGAGGGCATACAAAAAATACAAAGCTTACACATACGAGGTTATTGAAAGCATTGAAGATGAAACGAGAGAGGGTCTTTGTAACCGATTGAACGACCTCGAACAAAAGTATATTGCCGAGTATAGAAGTACGAATCCACAATATGGTTATAATCTAACGTCTGGTGGGCGAGTCTTCGTCGTAAATGAAGAAGGTCGGAAGCATATGAGTGAGGCAAGAACAGATAAACTGCCTATACTTCAATATGACTTAAATGGAGACTTTGTCGCAGAATATGAATCTACTACTGCAGCAGCAAAAGCAGTTGGTTCACGAGCCGGATCAGTGTGGAGTTGTTGTTTGGGTATCGCAACGGGTAAAAGAGCAAAAAAGGCACAAATTGTTAAAGGATACACCTTTAGATTTAAGTCGGATTTCCCGGATGTTCCTTTTCATATTGATTTGGATATCACTTCAAACAAAACGAAAGTCCTTCAGTTCGCTCTTGATGGCAGACTAATAAAGGAATGGGATAGTATTACTGAAGCCCATCAAGCTTTGAATTGCCATGAATCGGGAATAAGACAGTGCTGTAATGGAAAGTATCGCCAATGTGCAGGTTTTATGTGGCGGTACCGAGATGATTATAAAGAGATACCATCTTCGATCGAACCTGTCAGGAAAAGGATCAACCATGGTTTTTCCAAACTATCAGATGCTCAAAGAGAAAAAGGGAAGAGGGTTTTTAGGGAGAAGTATTCAAAGCCGGTTCTTCAGTTTGATTTCGATGGGAAGTTCATCAAAGAGTATCCTTCACTTAAATCAGCTGCAGAAGATCTTAATGGGGACAGTGCGACAATAACAAATGCCTGCCAGCAGAACAAGTCAAAAACCGCTTATGGATACCAATGGAGATACAAGGAGACTATTGATGACCCCTCTGAGGGTATTAAACCATTAAAGTATGCTTCTGGTGGAGCTAAGAAACCGATTTTGCAATACACCGAGGATGGTGAGTTCATTCGAGAATGGGATAGTTTAAAAGCTGCGACTGAGTATTACAAAGTGTCCAAAGGATGTCTTTCTGCTGCCTTGTCAAATAAGCGAAAAATGGCAATAGGGTTTATTTGGCGGTACAAATAGCGATTTCTTTAATAAAAAAAAACGATCACCCCTGAGGATGATCGTTTCTAAATACTAGCAGCAGTTGTGATAAAGGCTAATCTAAAATCGGGCGAACAGAACGTCCTGCATGGCGTTTGAAATACCGACAATCCGCAGTCCCCCAATTGAAGTACATAGCCAGCGCATTATCATAGATGTCCTTTAGTGAAGAAGACCAATAATAACCGTCGATACCTACGCCGTCATGGCCATAGTTCATGGGGTCGCGGTTCCCTCCGGCAGGGAAGAAAACACTATTACCATTGATTTTACTTTTCATTAACATCCCTTTGACTCCATATTGAGTTGTCCATGTCGCGGAGCAATTATCTATTAATTCTTTACACTCCGCTATGGTAGGCATTCGCCAGTTTCCGCCAAGAATCACATGAACGACATCATCCTCCGAATCCAAGACGGTTTTTCCATCTGTGAAGCCGTCTTGGCCATAAGACGGGTTTGTGCAATACTTAGTATACCCGTTATTCGGACTCCATTTATAGGTGGATTCATCATAAGGTGATGTCTCCCCCCACGCAATATAAACTCCGTACCCTCCCTGCTCTATTGTCCCTAAGTTACATGATGCCCATCTAACGGAAAGCCCTAAATCGATGGCCTCGGAGGGTTGGATAGAATAAACAAATACACAACAAGATTGCGTTATCCTACTCCCATCGCTTGCTGCAACCATAATGGTTGTCTGGCCTTCAGAGATGGCCGTTACCATCCCTTCTGAATCAACAGTGGCAACAGATTCATCAGAAGAAATCCAGTTCAACGACTTGTCACTCGCATCATCTGGCAAAACAGATACAGAAATACATGCCGTTGTCCCTTCCCAAAGAAACAGCGATGCTTGGTCCATGCTTATCCCCGTAACGTACTGTAGGACTTCCACCTCACAGGCGGCCCAGACGCCACTATCATCTTTCGCAGTTGCAGTTATAGTTGTTTTTCCTCTTGACTTGCCAGTGATTGCGCCTGATGAAGATACAGAAGCTACCGAAGGGTCTGAACTTGTCCAAGTTATAGCAGTATTATTTGCTGTGTCGGGTATAACCGAAGCAATAAGCTTTACTGTCTCACTATTATGAATAATTAGAGACGTCTTATCTAATGTTATAGAGGAGACTAAACGCTTAACCGTAACTGAGCAAGACGCAGATTTCCCGCTCCCATCACAAGCTGTAGCCGTAATTGTTGCCTTGCCTTTAGAAACTGCCGTCACTTTCCCATTCTCATCAACAGTAGCAATGGATTCATCGGAAGAAGTCCAGATTAAACTCTTATCGGTAGCATTTTCAGGGATTATCGTTACAACTAATTGTTCGGATTCTCCTTCATTAAGAGAAAGAGAGGTCTTATTTAATGCTATGGATGTAATCGTAAATGGATCTTGAGATTTCTTCTGCAGATTTCTAATGAAACTCTTTGCCGCACTCTTCATCGAAGAACTTTGAGAGCCGATCGACGTGGAGAAATCCAGCACCAGGTATACAACGGCAGACTTCCTGGAAATGGATGTCGAAACTTCTGTAGATGCATCATTGTTATTATCGAACTCGGAGTTTACCTGCCAGTTTGAAGAGCCATTGTCGGATGTCCATTCCTTCATGTATCCGGTGGTAAGTTCGGACTTGTCGGATTTTTGCAGGCCGCTGAATCGATATGTAACGAAAATTCCGTCAACGCTGCCGGAGACGGTTAAACTTGGAGTTGACGAGAAGCCTTCATACACAATATTCGTCAAGGCTCTTGTCCCAAGATTGAAGGTCCCTTCAATATACAACTTGGAGCCTTCCGCATTACCGACGTTGTCGAAAGTGAATCTCACTCTGGTTCCGTTTCCGACTCCGGGAATTGTGACTGTCAGATTACATGAATACGTATATGTGTGCTCAACGGAGACCACGTCCGCTATGTCATTTAATTTGCTCTGAAGACTGCTGATGTTCGTTATTTCATAGGCATTCGTTGCCGACGATGCCAGTTTCTCTAGATTGGTCTTGTAGCCCGAAATATCCGACACATCGCTACCCCTGATGCCGATAGAATATGACGTCAACGGCAAGGATTCGACCCTGGCGCTTCCGATGCGCTGCTTGATGGCAGCCAGATACTGGTCGTTGGAGGTGTATGACCTTTTCATCAAAGAACCCTGGTCGAGGCAGTCGGTGAAAGTTACAAGTGCGGCATTGGCGAGGTCAGAAGGATAGTCCGGAATTGCAATTTCAGAAATAGCCTCGTCAACTGAATAATAGACCAGCGATCCATTCCTGATAGGATTGTTATCGATGAAGGAACAAATGGACTCGACATTCATTTCCGTCAGACGGCAGATTGGATATCTGTACAGTCCCTGATTGAACGCCAGAACGCCGACATAAAGTCCGCTCTGGGAGAAAGAAGACTGTCCCTGTGAAGCTTCCGGCTGTTCAAACACAGTAACAATACATGAGGCAGTGCGGGAGCCATCATTCGTTCTGACTCTTATATATGTTGAGCCTGCAGAGATGCCCGAAACAATTCCTTCCGGGCTGACAGTCGCAACACTGGGGCTATCAGACGACCAAGTGACGGAGCGGTCAAGAGCCGTTACCGGATAAATGTTCGCTGAAAGCTTTGCCGTCTTTCCTTTCTCTACGGAAAGTTCGGAAGCACTCAATTTGACCGATTGGACACTCGTCTCGATATATGAGTCATTATAAAGCTTCCAGATAAAGTTCTTGGCGTACTGCTTCATCGTGCTGAACTGGCTGCCAAGGGAAGAAGAACAGTCCAGAACCAGATAGATTATTGCCGATTTTCGACTGACGCTGACAGAAATGTCGGTATCTGTATTGCTGTCGAACTCGGAATTCTTCTGCCAATTCGAGCCACCCGAAGCATACTGCCACTGCTGGATATAGTCCCCGGAAAGTTCATTACCGTCATTCCGACGTACCTTTTGGAAGTCGTACTTTATGAATATATCATTGACTGTACCGGCAACCGATGGACCACTCCTGGAAGTAAGGCCATTGTATTGTACATTCGAAAGCATCCTGGTCTGCAGGTTGAAGGTACCCTCGATGTAGAGGTTTGAGTTTGATGCGTCGCTGACGTTGTCGAAGGTGAAACGTACTCTGGTTCCGTCAGGCAGACCGGGAATCGTGAGGCTTATGTCGTGGCTGTAGTCAATCGAGACGGATACGGAATTTGCAATCTGCTCAAAACGAGTGTTAAGTTCGGACATGTCAGAGATCTCATATGCATTTGCTTCAGAGGAAGCGAGTTGCACGAGATTGTTTCTGAACTTTTCCGTATTCTGGACATCGTTTCCACGAATGCCGATGGAGAATGCGGATAAGGGAAGGCCGAATACGTTTCCGTTACGTATTCGGGAACTGACTGCGGACAGATATCTGTCTTCCGTGCTATAGTCGGGGTTCATCATCAGGGAGCCCTGGTCCAGGCCATCAGTGAAAGTGATGAGCGATGCGCTTGCAAGGCTTATGGGGCTCTCACCCTGTTGCATGTTCGACAGTCCATTATCGACAGCATAGTAGAGTGTCGAACCGTTCTTCATCTGAAGGTTGTCGATGAAAGTATTGACCGTTGAAAGAGATTCTGGTGTAAGCAGACTGACGGGGCAGGTGTATAATGCTTGGTTGAAGGCCAGGATTCCAAGATACACACCTGTCTCCGAGAAATCTTGCCCAGACCCGGTATCGTGCCAGTTTGCGACATATTTATCCAGATTGTCCCGTTTACTGGATGCGGATCTTTTGATGGTGACTACATTTGAACTCTCTATCGTGCCTTCTTCTCCGTCAATGGTGTGAAAAGTCATCGTGAAACCGTGGCTCATTGTGACCGGGAGGACTGTCATATAATAATACTCCCCCTGTTCAAAGCAATTGCCACTGGAGGGGCGGAGGGTCACCTCACTTACTCCCTCAAGAGCCTGCGCAACGGGTTTCCCATCAGTTCCAAAGGTGACACGAACTGAACCGGCAAGCGGTTCTCCGCCATTGGACACGAGTGTGATCATGTCGATATCGTCTCTGGACAGAGTGAACTTGATGCTGCCGCAGACATTATAAAACGCCAGGCTTGTGCTGTTGGATTTAGCCACCGACGGGAACATCCCTGCGCCGAATGTTCCCGGGCTGGAAACTTGAATCGACGGGACCGTCAATGTGACGCTGTTGCCATCACTGCTGTTCGTTGACTGATATGGGTACACGGCCCAGTAGTCCGGTGTTGATGTTTCCGGAATATCCGCGTTGAAATGGCCCGTGAAGGTCGTACGGTCCGCAATCTCGGTGTTGTTCGAAATGAACCGACCGGAGATGTCCTGCCCACAGAAGACGTTGATCTCGTCATTGGGAAGCCAACTGAGACTTCCGTCCTCATTACGTATGGTCCTCGTTGAACCCGTTACGTCACCTGTAATGGCTTCAAAAGTGACTTGCTTAAAATGTTGAGCAATGACCGTATACTCTTCCGGAATCTCAATTTCCTCTTGGCAAGAAACCAAAAGACCGAAAACGCTGATGATAATCGAGAAGAGCTTGGACAGATTGATTATTATTCTTTTCATATGGGTGGCCGCATAAGTTAGAAATTGAATTCGTCATCATCCATCCCCTCAATGCCCCCCTCGACAGGATTACTACTCAAGATGTTATAATCAATCCACAAGTAGACCACTTTGGTCAATGGAATCTCGTATTCTTTTTTCATGGCTATTGGCTAATGTTATAATTTACAAATATAAAAAATGATTCCGAAAAACGGAGTAAGTCTCTTTTATTAGACTTGTACAAGCAATCCGCCTCATTAATTTATCCTGAAACATCCTTCCCACGTAATTAATCAATCCGAAAACATGTAAACGAGATAAAAAAAGAACCCGGATACAGTGTTTCTGGGTAATATAACTACCAAAAACACTGCATCACGGGTCATTTAATAAGGAGAAAAGATGTTTTAAGGTTAATTAATTGACCACCGCGTTAGTTGCTCAAAAAACAGGTCACCCTCGATTGGAAGATGACCTTAATGTCTGAAAAAAACGAGAAAGTTAGTGAACTCTAGTAAAATAAAGCCAAGCCTCTTCGTCATTCTTTTGTTGAATAAAGATTAATTCGTTTTTAGTTAACTTTATTTTACATCTTTGTTGGTCAGGTCTACCATATTCAAGGGAAATTAAGGTAAGGTAGGTGTCCGTAACGAAATAAGTCCCTGAATCCGTGATTTCACCGTCTACTTCGAGAATAAAACTTCCATTGGCGCCAAATGAATAACGTATATCATAATCTGGCTTTTCAGTCTTATCTTGTTTCCCGTTTGTATAATGCACGCCTTTGTTTAATTGCCACGTGCCGATTATTGCATCAGCATAATTATCTGTGCTAATTTTACTACAAGCGAATAGCGTGGTCAAAACAAATAGAACAGAAAGGAGGTAGCGCTTCATAATAGGTGTTTATTATCAGTTAAGAAGAGTTAATTGTATATTATTGCATACAAAGATATTAATTATCCTTTGATAAATCCAGTTTCGAGTAAGAGACCTAGCCCCAGAAGATCCAAAATTAGTACAGCATGTAAAGCGGGTAGGTGCAGAAACCGGAAGCAGCCTTAACACCCATGTCGATGCCGAGTTTCTTCTTCTTGAGCCATTTCCCAATTCCCGGCAGATTGTTCTCGTCCAGGAAGGCGAGACTGTCTGACTGAAGTGGGTGGTTTAGGTTTACCGTCACACCGCCATAGAGTTCACCATCCTCCTTGAACATGAGGACGGCAAGCGTTCCGTTGTTGCGGTATTCCTCCTTCTGGAGATATACCTTGGTTCCGTTGTAGTCATACATTTTCATCGTATTGATAGGTTTAGATGGTTTCGACCTTGCTGGCGACGATGTCGCGGACCGTTTTCTCCACACGGTATGCAGTCGTTTGATTTTGTACGCGGACCTTCCCGACGATATGGACAGCAGTGCCTGTTGTCATAAGGTCGAGTTCACTGCCGCCTTCGCTTTCCCAGGCGGTGACGGGAAGCCGAAGTTTGATCCCTTCATGCAAATCTTCTGTTTCGACGAAGAGCTTAATCCGCCGGGTGTTGTTGCGCCGCTGGATGTTGACGTCCTTGATTGTGCCGACGAGTTCAATCCTATCTCTCAGGTGTTTCATAAGTCTTGTTTTTGAATTGCTTGTTGTTTATCGGTCGGAGAATCCGAGGATCTGGCTTAAAAAATCTTGAATCCTTAGGTCTCTCTCGCTTGCATGCCGAGGACACTTCGTGCGGGTTTCGATGATTTCGTTGCCAGTGACAATCTGCTCGAGGTACATCTTGATGTCGTTTTCCATGGCGGAAGTTGAACACCAGTATACTTCGCCTTTTGTTTTTTGAATTCTGTCAACAGACGTTCTGGCATAGATGGACAATTCTCCGACTATCAGTGCCTCAAAGGCTTTTATCGTTATTGTCCAAACGAATCCTGGCCTGTAAATCACTATTTTAAATTCCATTGCTGTTCGTTGTTTGGTTAAAGGTTGAATGTTTTTTTGACGCGCATCACGGTACTGACCGAGATACCGCAGATCTTGGCGGTGTTCCGGACAGACTGCCCTGCGTTAAGGTTTTTGACGACACTCCGATACTCTGTTGCCATCTGATCTTTGGTTTTGACGCCGGCACCCTTGGGCTTGCCCAGCTTGCCGCCATCTCTGACGTATTTGTCTCTTCCCGACCTGAGCCGGTAATAAATCGCCTCCCTT
>JAEEGH010019823.1_pt1 | contig 14063 bp, 9 predicted proteins | sample 9134181 | NCBI WGS metagenome assembly JAEEGH01 (sample SAMN16246544, study PRJNA631951) | gut metagenome | biome: gut microbiome; feature: rumen; material: DP-attached | host: Bos | place: Iran: Karaj | collected 2018-10 | reverse complement strand
GGCTGTTGTAATCTTAAAATGGTTAATATCACCGGTAATTCTTTCCTCCTGGAGGATGAGATTGCCGATGGGCTGGCCGGTAGGATCAGGGAACAGGTCCTCGGTGATTTTTTTATAAGCGGCAAGCTCCTTGTGCGCTATACAGGGAATGAGGAACAAGTACGTATCCCTAAGGAAGTGGAGATGATCGGTGAGCGCTGCTTTTTCGGCAATGAAAGGGTCAAGGCTGTCACATGCCCGGACGGCTTGCTCGAGATCAGGGAACAGGCATTTGCTGGATGCGTGACATTACAGAACATTGTGATGCCTGAAGGGCTTAAAAGGATTGAGAGGGAAGCTTTTGCCGAGTGCAAGAAGCTTTTAAAATGCAGCCTGCCTAAGTCTCTGGAATATATAGGCGAGTATGCCTTCAGGCGCTGTTTTACCCTACCCTTGTTTGACCAATGGCCGGAAAAGGCGATCATAGATCCTTATGCATTTTACAGGGCAAAAAACTTCTCAAATATAACACCTGCTGTTAATGGGACTGAGTCTCTGTCTGAAAATGATATATATAACGACGGGGATATCCGTCCTTATGCCAATGCGAGAAAAGAAGGTATCAGGGTACTGGATCTTTCAGGCATAAAGAGGATAGGGAAATATGCGTATGCCTCGTGCCCTAACCTGGAAGAGGTCATAATTGATGCTCCGGAGTGCGTTATAGGGCAGGGTGCTTTTTCAAGGTGCCCAAAATTGAAGAAAGCATACCTGCATGTAAAGGAGATGGGCGAAGGCATCTTTTCCTACTGCAGGAGCTTAGTGGAGGCAAGTCTTCCAGGTATTACTGTGCTGCCTGCGGAGAGCTTTGCAGGATGCTACAGCCTGTATAAATTTGAGGCAAAAGATATAACCCGGATGGGGGCGAGGTGCTTTGATGAATGCATCGGGCTGAACTCGTTTGATTTTTCGGGTATCAGAATGATAGGCGAGCGTGCTTTTGAGCGCTGCGATTCCTTAAAGAACGTAAAGCTTGATAAGGTCGAATGCGGCTATCATGCGTTTGCAGACTGCTCGTCATTAGAATCAGTTACGATATCGATGAATACGGTATTAAAGAGCGGTGCTTTTATTGGATGTACACAGATAAGGACCGTTTCTTTTGATTCAGCAGAGTATAAGTTCTCTAGGTTTTCTGACAGCCTGAACCATGTGGGGAATCCGTGTCCCGGACCTGTAAGGGAACTGATAGCGTCAGTTTATTCCAGTTTTGAGATATCTGACGGGAGAACGCTCGCAGGTTACAGGCAGGATGCTACAGCGGTTACTGTACCTCAGGATATTGAGGAGATCGGGCAGGATGTGTTCAGGGATCATGTACGGCTGAAGGAGATACATATCCCTGCATCCGTAAAGATATTCGGTAGTCATGCTTTTTCCCAGACTCCGTGGCTGGATGGGCAGAGGCAGAAATCTGACATGCTCATTGTCAATGATGTGCTGATAGATGGAGCTTTCTGCAAGGGGAAGGTAGTGATACCGGCATACGTAAAGCGTATCGCAAGCTGGTGCTTTGCCGGAAATACTGACATACAGGAATTGGAGATACCTTTCGAAAGGATAGAGATTGAAGCACTTTCATTCAGAAACTGCATTAACTTAAGAAAGATAACTGACTGGTACGGTAACGAATATGTCCTGAACTCGGTTTCTGATATGACTGAAGCTGGTTATCCTGAACTGATCCAGAGGATTTTCTCCGAATGCATCAACTGCTTTAAACTGGACAGTGATGGTATTCTTATAGAGAGTACCGGAAATATTGCTAACCTGAGATTCCCTTTGGGCATAAAATCCATAGGCGAAGGCGTATATAAGGACTGTCATCTGCTGGAGAGCATTGCACTTGCAGATGATACGGAATCGATCGGCAGGTCGGCCTTTGAGAATAGCAAGTGGCTGAAGATGGTTACAAATGCGCATGCAGTAAAAATAATCGGAGCATTGGCATTTTCAGGTTGCCAGTCATTAGAATCCGTTGACCTTTCGGACAGCTTAGAAGAACTTGGAAACAGGTGCTTTGAGCACTGCAGCTGCCTGAGTGGGATTACGCTTTCGGATAAGCTGGGAAAGATACCGGAAAGGGCGTTTTTCAGATGCAAGTCGCTTAAGAAGATATATATCCCGAAGTCCGTAAAGGTGATCGAGGCGGAAGCCTTTGCTTTCTGTACGGGGTTAGAGGAAGTATACATACCGGACCAGACCGTTATCGCTGAGAAGGCGTTTGAATATTGTGATCAGGTAAAGATTTTTAGAGGTGAACCGAATGAGATATCGTGAGCTTGGCAAGACCGGACTTAAGGTATCGGAGCTTGGGTTCGGTACAATACCTATATTGAGCGGGCATGTGCCCGTGCTTCCCGAATATTTCAGTCCCGATACGGATACTGCGGTCGCCATTATGAGAAAAGCCTTTGATTACGGATGCAACTTTTTCGATACGGCCATAACTGAGGAATACGGCGATGCCGAATATAAGCTTGGAAGGTTCACAGAGACTGTAGACAGGAGTAGAATAGTCATCTCTGATAAGGCAAGGTTTTACGGCGGAGGGGATATTTACCGTGAGGTGCTCCGGTCCATTGATAACCTTGGTACAAAACCGGATATCTATTTCGTGCACCAGGTGGACGAAAGCAATGCCGATGAGGTTTTTGGAAAAGGCGGAGCGCTGGATGCGCTGTATGACTTAAAAAGGGAAGGAAAGATCGGATATACCGGTATAGCGTCCCATTATTATGACGTACTGTACCGAGGGGCCCTTGACAGCAGGGTGGATGTGCTGCAGGGCAGCGGGAACATACTTGAGAGAGGAATGCTTGACCGCATAAGGGATGAAGCAGCGTTCAACGGAAAGGGCTTTATCCTGAACAAGGTTTATGCCGCTGGCCTTCTAATCGGACCGTTTTCTACGGACGAGCTGATAGGCGGCATCCTCGAATATCCTTTTTCTTGTGCGCTTCTGGGGATAGGTACCTTCGAACAGGCAGAGGCTGCGTTTGCAAGCGAGCATAAAGAGATGCATTTCCCTTTTGAGGATGTCATAAAGCGTCTCAAAATTAATTTTGAGCCTATTGCATGCGACAGATGCGAGAGATGCGTATGTCTGTACGGCCATGAGATACATACAAGTTTCAGGCAATATAACTATTATAACCTTGGAAAGGAATTCTGGGCGATAAATAAACTGAAGATGGATTTCGAGGAGAATTATAAGCACTGCAGGTCCTGCGAAGGACAGAAATGCATGACAGACTGCAGGAGAAATCTGTATATCCCGGAGGAAATGGAAAAGATACACCGGCTGATAATTTCGTATGGCAGTAATTAAGCGTTTGAAGGGCAAAGAAAATTGACTAAATTGCTGATTTTTGGTATAATTCTCTGTAGGAAAAGCAAGATAAAGAAAAGAGCAGTTGAAATAAAATAATGAATATTCTAAATGTTGAAAACGTATCAAAGACATATATGGCGAAAACCGTCCTGAAAGGGGTTTCTGTCGGCATAAGCGATACCGATAAGATTGGTGTTGTCGGCATCAACGGCACGGGTAAATCGACCCTGCTGGCAATAGTTGCCGGAACTGTTGAGCCCGATGATGGACAGGTGGTAAGGAGCAACAATCTCAGGATCTCCTATCTGCCTCAGAATCCGGAGTTTGACATGCAGAAAACACTCCTGGAGAATATAACCGATAAGATATATGCAGGCGGGGACCACTGGGACAAGATGGGCGAGATCAAGGCGAATCTGGCCAAGTTCGGCATAGAGGATCCCGAATGCAGCCCTGAGATCCTTTCGGGAGGGCAGAAAAAGAGGGCCGCCTTAGTAGCTGCGGTTATGACTCCGTCGGACCTGCTCATCCTAGATGAGCCGACGAACCATCTGGACTCCGAGATGATAGAATGGCTGGAGGACTACTTAAAGAGATTTAAGGGAGCGCTCCTGATGATCACTCATGACAGGTATTTCCTTGATGAAGTGACCAACCAGATACTTGAAATAGATAAGGGCAGTACATACCGCTATGAGGCAAATTACTCCGGTTTTCTGGAGATGAAGCAGCAGAGGCTCGAGTTTGAGCAGGCTGCAGAACGGAAAGCGGCGGCTCTGTATAAGAAAGATCTGGCGTGGATGCTCAGAGGAGCCAGGGCACGTTCTACGAAACAGAAAGCGCATATCCAGAGGTTTGAGGCCCTGCGTGACAGGGAAAGACCGGAAGAGGACCGAATGATAGCGCTGAGCTCCCTGCCGTCAAGGATGGGGAATAAGACCATCGTGATAGACAATATCTCCAAGGGATATGACGGGAAGGTGCTTTTCAGGGATTTCTCTTATACTTTCGGCAAATTGGACAGGATAGGCATCATAGGACCGAACGGATGCGGAAAGTCGACCCTGCTGAAGTGCATAATCGGCAGCATAGTACCGGATACAGGCTCAGTGGAGATAGGCCAGACTATAAAGATCGGATATTTCGGACAGGAAAATGAGGCTCTGGATGAGAAGAAGAGGGTGCTCGACTATATAAAGGATGTAGCGGAATTCATCAGGACTCCGGACGGGCTGGTCTCAGCGACCATGATGTGCGAGAGATTCCTGTTCACACCTGACATGCAGTATGCTCCGATCGCCAAGCTTTCGGGAGGCGAGAAGCGTAGGCTGTATCTTCTGCGTGTGCTTATGGAGGCTCCGAATGTTATTATTCTGGACGAGCCTACAAACGACCTTGACATCCAGACGCTGCGGATACTTGAGGATTATCTTGACAGTTTTCCGGGCATCATTATCACGGTAAGCCATGACAGATATTTCCTTGATCGTGTGGTTACGAGGATTTTCTCATTTGAGAAGGGCGGATTCCTGCTCCAGAGCGAAGGCGGGTATTCCGATTATGTTTTCCGTGTGGCTGCTGAAAGGGAAGAATCCCAACAGGATTTATCCGGCAAGGCATCTAAGGGAGGACACCAGAATAATGTCTCCGCCGTAGATGAATCCGACAGGTCTTCAAAGAACAGGAACAGATCGTCTCGTGAGAAGACCAAGCTTTCATTTAATGAACAGAAAGAATACGACAATATAGAATCAGAGATAGAGGGTCTTGAGACCCGCTGCAGTGAAATAGAGAAAGAGATAGCCGGTGCATCAACGGATTTTGAGCGCCTGATAAAGCTCGGGAAGGAAAAAGAAGAGCTGGAAGCACTTATAGAGGCTAAGATGGAGCGTTATATCGAGCTGCAGGAGATGGTCGATAGCTTTGCGAAAAAAGAATCCTGAAATGACCTTTGGGCCTGCCGGGATTGTCATTTGAAGGGAGATTACGGATAATGCAGGAATTGCTTGAGAGAAAAAAGGGACTGCACAGAAAGGTCCTGATCGTGGATGATGAGTTTATCGAGAGGGAAATGCTCGGAGCGATGCTGAATGACCTGTATGAGATCGGGTATGCAGGCAACGGGCGGGAAGCTCTTGATATGATCAGCAGTGAAAAGGCGACGCTTTCGCTAATAATCCTCGACCTTCATATGCCGGAACTTGACGGTTACAGCGTGCTTGAGGCTATAAGGGCCGATAATGAGATGCGCCGTATACCGGTCATCGTGCTCACCTCCGAAAAGGAAGCCGAAGTGAAGAGCCTCCAGCTCGGAGCTGCAGACTTCATAACAAAGCCCTATGAAATGCCTGATGTGGTAAGGGCACGTGTCCAGCATGCCATAGAGCTGGCAGAGAATACGGTCATCATTCATGAGACGGAAAGAGATGAGCTCACAGGTCTTTTCCACAAGGAATTCTTCTTTGAGTATGGTAAAAGGCTTGATATGCAGAACGACAATATGCCCATGGATGCCATGGTCATCGATATCAACCGTTTCCACATTGTTAACGAGCTTTATGGCCGCGAGTATGGTAATGATGTGCTCAAGAAGATAGGTGACCGGATCCATGATCTGGTGAAGGAGACCGGCGGTCTGGCCTGCAGGTTTGACAGTAACGGTTTTTATATTTATATACCTCACGGGCACGATTTGAATAAGATCATTTCCGACGGCCTTGATAAGATAAATGCCAGCCTGGTGGACAGCAATATATCGATCCGAATGGGTGTTTTCGAGGATGACGGCAACGGGCTGAACATGGAGCAGCGTTTTGACCGTGCAAGGCTTGCCTGCAACAAGCTGAGACACAGCTACACCACATGCTTTGATTTTTATAATGAGGAGCTGCACAGCAAGGAGCTCCATGAAGAGCGTCTGATAAATGACATGGAAAAAGCCCTTGCGGAAAAGCAGTTCAAGGTATTCTATCAGCCGAAGTACAATATCACCGGCGACAAGCCTGTACTTTCCAGTGCTGAGGCGCTCATCAGATGGTTCCATCCGGAATTCGGCATGGTCAGCCCGGGAGAGTTCATTCCGCTTTTTGAGGATAACGGCCTGATCCAGAAGCTAGACAGGTTTGTATGGACTGAGGCTGCATCACAGATAAAGAGATGGAATGATGAGTACGGAATATATCTGCCTGTATCGGTGAATGTTTCAAGAGTAGATATTTTTAATCCAATGCTCGGATGCATACTGACGGATCTGGTAAATATCAACGGATTTACTCCGGAAAAGCTTCTGCTTGAGATCACGGAGTCTGCTTATACCGACAGTTCCCAAGAGATCATCGATACTGTAAAGGGACTGAGGAATAATGGATTTAAGATCGAGATGGATGATTTCGGAAGCGGTTATTCTTCGCTGAACATGCTGACATCGCTCCCGATAGATGCACTGAAGCTCGACATGAAATTTATCAGGAATATCTGTGAGAACAAAAAGGACAGCCGCCTGGTAGAGATCATGATACAGATCGCAAGGCTTCTTGAGGTGCCTGTAATAGCTGAAGGCGTGGAGACTAAGGAACAGATGGAACTGCTGAAATCCATAGGCTGCGACATCATCCAGGGGTACTATTTCTCCAAGCCCCTGCCGCCCGAGGAGTTCTGCAAGTTATTTAGGAATTGAGTTGAGATTTTTATGATATAAAGGGGTGTAATATGTTGACAGTTGATAATTTAAGAGAATATGGTGCCGATGTAGAAGAAGGCTTAAAAAGATGCATGAACAATGAGAGTTTCTATCTGATGCTCGTTGGAAAGGCATTGGATGATAACAGGCTCGGACAGCTTGAACAGCAGTTAAGCGCAAAAGACCTGGACGGAGCATTTGAAAGCGCCCATGCGCTTAAGGGGATGTATGCGAATCTTTCGCTCACACCTTTGTCAAAGCCTGTAAGTGAGATGACAGAGCTGCTCAGGAGCAGGACCGATACAGATTATTCAGGGCTTTTAGCTGAGGCAAAGAGCCAGTTTGAGAAACTGAAATCTTTATGATTTTAAGATATCAAGTGGGAATTCTCGGCAATTCAATTACCGAGATGAAAGCGTTATCTCTTGATATCCGAACATGTGTTTGTTATAATAAGAGTATGAATAAAGCTATCAAATACAGATTATATCCTACAACTGAACAGGCTGTCATGTTTGCCAAGACCTTTGGCTGTTGCCGTAAGGTCTATAATCTCATGCTTTCTGATAAAATTGAGAGCTACAAGTCTACCGGTAAATTTGCAAGCGTGACACCTGCCAAATACAAAGAGGATTATCCATATCTCAAAGAGGTTGACAGCCTCGCTCTTGCAAACGCACAACTGAATTTACAAGGTGCTTTCAAAAACTGCTTTAGCAAATCCCATAAAAAGAAGAATGGATTTCCTAAATATAAGTCGGGCAAGCATAGCCGTAAGTCTTATACTACAAACAATCAGCATGGGACTGTTGCTCTCATTGACAACAGTATCAGGCTTCCGAAAATAGGCTGTGTGAAAGCAGTTATCCATCGTAAGCCTGATGACAGCTGGCTTATCAAGTCTGCTACCGTATCACAGGATTCAGACGGCAAGTATTATGTATCCGTGCTTTTTGAGTTTGAAAATCCCGTAAATACCTATATAGCAGATAAGACTAACGCTATAGGTTTGGACTATGCTTCTGACGGTTTGTACACAGATAATAATGGTAATGTTGGCAGCAATCACAAATACTACCGTGAAAACCACGATAAGCTTGCCAAAGCACAGCGCAGGTTATCACGTATGCAAGGCTCCAGGAAGCATGAAGCCAAATCAAAAAACTACCTCAAGCAGCTGCGTAAGGTCAATAAGATCTATAGACATATATCAAACCAGAGACTTGATAACCTGCATAAGATATCTACTGAGATAGCCAATCAGTATGATGTTGTATGTGTGGAATCCCTGAATATGAGGTCTATGTCTAATAAAGGTTTTGGTAACGGTAAGGCTACTCTTGATAACGGATACGGTATGTTCCTAAACATGCTCGAATACAAACTGACCGATAGAAAAAAATATCTTATCAGGGTAGATAAGTGGTTCCCGTCATCACAGATCTGTCATTGCTGTGGAACGTTGCATCCTGAGATGAAAAATCTTGCTATCCGTACAATGAAATGTGACTGTGGTCTTACAATCAGCCGTGACCGGAACGCAGCTATCAATATCCTTCGTGAAGGACTCCGCATACTGAACGAGTCTTTCAAAATAGCCTAAAGCTAAATATTCCGTAGGGCAGGAACTGTCCTAACTTATACGCCTGTGGACACTGTGTAAGACGTTGCGTTATGTATATCGTAGCCAACGCAGTAGTGGTTGAAGCAGGAAGCTCGGTTACTTGTAGCTGAGTAGTTCACTGAATTGATATTGAAGAGGCGCTCAATACGGACTTTTTTACCTCATAAGGAGATATCAAGGGAATTGATAAAGCAGTCCCCGGATACGTGATATCGCTGACTGCAATATGTAAAAAAGTTGCGGAAAACTGGCATGAGACAAGATAACACTGCTATTAATTATTGATAATACAAATTTATCTATGCTAATATATTTCCACTGGGTTTGAAGAGAGCCGGTGGAAATTTTTGTATTAAGATAAATAATGATATTATGTGAGAGGGTTGGGGTTACAAGATGAGCTTTGTATTAAATGAGAGAAAAGATCTGTTTCAAAAAGACGGTGTTCAGGTTACAGCTTTTTCTGACTTTTATCCGGCAGGCCGTCAGTCCGGAATAAGTTTGATAATGCATGATCACCGCGTTGCTTCCAATGGTGACGTGCGTTTTGAACCAACTCCGGGACAGTGGCAGCCGGTACCCAAAAAGATAGACAGAAAAGTTGATCCTGAGACGCAGACTATTGTAACTACTTTGAAGTATCCGGATACGGATGCACATCTTAAAGGTTTTAATCCGATCATCTATCCGGATTTTGAATTTACTTACCAGGTGAGTGCTAAGGCAGACGGTGATGCTGTAATAGTTACTATAGATTTGGATAGAGAACTGCCTGATAAGTATGTTGGAAAACTCTGCTTTAATCTTGAGTTTTATCCGGGGGATCTGTTCGGAAAGGCTTGGATCATGGATGATAAACAGGGCATTTTTCCGTATCAACCCAATGGTCCTACAATAAAAAAAGAGAGTAATTTTAAGAACAGAGGTCACTTTGAAAATGTGGAAGAAAACATAAGTCCTGAAGAACTGGCAGGAATAAACGAAACAGAAGAAGCCAATACAGAGGATATTGGTTATCAGCCTATTATTGCAGATGATATAATAGCTGAACCGTATGCAGAAGGCCACATTATTACAATCTGTCCGGAGGACAGTTATCGGCGAGTGACTATAGAAAGCAGCGAGACTGTATTGAAGTTATATGATGGCAGGATGAATCATAACAACGGCTGGTTTACGGTAAGCAGTGAGATCCCGGCACATAAAACAAAGAGCGCCTTGGTATGGCGTATACGTCCCAATGCAGTGAAAGACTGGAAATATACTCCTGTTGTTCAGGTTTCACAGGTAGGGTATCATTTAAATCAGGAAAAGATTGCCGTGATTGAAACAGATCCGACAGAAATATTTGAAGGATCGGGACCTTTAACAAAAATATACAAGATTACAGCAGACGGAGAGAAAGAAGTATATTGTGAAAATGCGATCTTATGGGGAGATTTCCTTCGTTACAGATATTACCGATTCGATTTTTCAAAAATAAAAGAACCGGGTCTTTATCGGATTCATATCGGAGATTCGAAGTCGGCCATTTTCCGTATCGGAAATGATGTATATGACCGTGGAGTCTGGCAGCCGGTTTTGGAATACTTTTTACCGATACAGATGTGTCATATGGAAGTGCGTGAAAAATATCGCCTCTGGCATGGACACTGCCATAAAGATGATGCCAGAATGGCACCGATTTTACGGAATCATTTTGACGGATATCGCCAGGGTCCGTCAACACTTACTAAATATAAATCAGGTGATGCTGTTCCGGGACTGAATGTAGGAGGTTGGCATGACGCCGGTGATTTTGATCTGCGAGTGGAATCACAGTCGGGGGAATGCTATATACTGGCTCTTTGTTACGAAGAGTTTAAAGTGAACTATGACTGTAATACGATCGATCAACAAGCACATAAAGTTGAAATTCACCAGCCTGACGGAAAGAATGACATACTGCAGCAGATAGAACATGGCGCATTATCTGTTGTTGGGGGTTATAAAACTCTCGGTAGATTATATAGAGGAATTATTTGTAAGGATTTACGCCAATATGTGTTATTGGGAGATCCGGCAGGAATGACAAAAGGCATACCGGGAGATGAAGACGACAGATTGGTATTCACAGAAGATAATCCCTGGAGGGATCTTTCTACGTCAGCACATTTGGCTGCAGTGGCTCGTGTTATGAACGGATTTAATGATATACTTTCAAAGGAATCTTTAAAAGCGGCAATTGAACTGTTTGATAATTCAGAGACGGGTAAAAAACTAAAAGAAGGTTTTGTGACAGAAGAGGAAAAGGGAATTCTTTCCCATGGCATGATCTGCACAGGATTACAGGCTGCCGCCGAGCTGTTCTTTACTACAGGAGAAGAGGTTTATAGGGAGATTCTTTACAGTAATCAAGAGTACTTTTTTAAATATGCTTCGGAAATTGGTTGGATTGGAGCCAGAATAGCCGATAGAATTAAGGATAAATTATTTTATGAGAAACTTAAAGAACATTTAATCCCTGTCAAAGAAAACCTTGAAAAAGAGTATGAGTCAACCCCTTACGGCGTACCGTATAAGTCTATGGTTTATGGAGCCGGTTGGGAAATTCAGGGCCGGGCATTTCGTTATTATTTCTTATATCACAGTTTTCCGGATCTGTTTAAAGCGGAGTATTTGGAAAGGTCACTTAATTTTATACTTGGGTGTCATCCGGGTTCGAATACAGCATCATTTGCTTCAGGAGTTGGCGCAAAGTCGATGACTGTTGCTTACGGCCTTAACCGGGCAGATTGGTCCTATGTACCGGGCGGAGTGGTAAGCGGAACCGCTTTGATCCAGCCTGATCTGCCGGAACTCCTTGATTTCCCGTTCCTCTGGCAACAGGCAGAATATGTATTGGGCGGAGGATCGTCAAATTATATGTTCTTGGTACTTGCGGTAATTGAAGTCCTGAAAACAAAAAAATGATGAGCAAGGCATTCTGTTAACGCAGCAAGATAGAATTGTTATTTCGTATCTGTTTAGAATTGATTTATCTTTTATTATGGATGACGGAGGTATGAATGGGTAATAACAAACTTGAAGGGAAAACGGCACTTGTTACCGGTGCGAACTCCGGGATGGGAATGGCTACAGTGAAAGCTCTCAGTGATATGGGTGCTACAGTTATCATGCTCTGCAGGAATGAAGAACGGGGGAAAAAGGCATATGATCAGCTAATGGAGTGCGGAGAGCGCAAACTGGATCTTATGTTATGCGATCTTGGAAGCCTGGCTTCGATAAAAGAATTCCTAAGTAGTGTTAAAGAAAAACATAACAGACTAGATATTCTCGTAAACAACGCAGGTTTCATTTCCTTGGACAGACAGGAAACCGAAGATGGATTTGAAAGACAGTTCGGTGTAAACCATATCGGACATTTCATGCTGACGACAGGTCTTATCGATATTATGGGAAAAGGTTCAAGAATAGTGAACGTGGCATCCGGTGCACATAAGACCGGCAGAATCCATTTTAATGATATCAATCTCCACAAGGGATTTAATGTTATTACTGCATATTCCCAAAGCAAACTTGCAAACGTTCTTTTTACAAGGGAACTTTCAAGAAGATTGATAGCCAGAGGGATTACGGTTAACTGCTGTCATCCGGGAGCAGTTGCGACAAATATCGGCATAGACAGGGATACGGGATTCGGCAAAACAATAACGGGACTGTTAAAACCTTTCTTCCAGACTCCCGAACAGGGGGCAAGGACGGCGATATATCTTGCTTCAGATGATGAAGTCAGTAACATCACCGGAGGATATTTTTATAAATGCAAACCGGCAAAATCTTCAAAACAATCGAAGAACATTAAGCTGGCCAGGAAATTTTATAGATTTAGTGAGAAACTAATTCACGATAAAGGATTTTGAAAAGGAAAAAAAGGTTATGGCAGAGTAGTTGTAACAAATCCGGCACTGTTAACGGATTAATTTGGGTTTTGTTATTTGACAGAATCCATCTTTGGTGTTATACTGTGTTTCACAAATAAAACAGATTTCAAGGAGGCTGTTATGACATACGAAAAAATAGTTGAGAAAGTAAAAAAGGCTTTAGCAAAAGTTGATGCATCAGGTGTCAAGGGACATCTTGCCGTACAGGTTGATGTTTATGGTGAGGGCGAAGGCGCTTTCTATATCGAGATCTCTGACGGAAAGGTTGATGTTCAGCCTTACGAGTATTTTGATCATGATCTCCGTATCAGATGTACCGGTGATGAGATCGTTGCTATTGCTGAAGGCAAGAAGAAGATACTTGAAGAAGTAGCTGCTGAGAATATCGAGGCACTCCGTAATGTTTCAAGACTTGGTGATTTCGACCTGGTATTTATGGGAAGACAGATAAAGAACAAGTCCGATAAGAAGACTAAGATGTCTGTACCTGTAGAGAAGCCTGAGAAGAAAGCAAAGGCTGCAAAGACAGTTAAGAAGGCTGAAAAAACCGAGAAAAAGGCAAAGGCAGAAAAACCTGCTAAAGAAGTAAAGGCAAAGAAAGAAAAAGACGTTAAGGCTGCACCGAAGAAAGCAGCTAAGAAGGAAGCTCCTAAGACCGTTGAGGCTCCCAAGGCAGTAGAAGCACCTAAGGCAGAAGTAAAGGAAGAAGCTAAAAAGTCAGAGGTTAAAAAAGTTGAGAAGCCTGTAAAAGCTGAGAAGAAAACTACTAAAAAGAAAGTGGTTAAGGAAGATAAGAAATAATAAGTATTTATGCCCGGTTTTTAAGCCGGGCTTTTTTATGGAACAAGAAATAAAAATGTGGCAGAATACGAATTATTATGATAGAATTACATGAAAGAAGCGGATACAGTGAGGCGGTTTGAGAAGATATGATTCGTAAGCATATAGTTTTTTATGGTTCAGTTCAGGGAGTTGGCTTTAGGTGGAGAGCACGTAATGCTGCCGAGCATTTTTCGTGTACCGGTTGGGCTCGGAATGAGTGGGATGGATCTGTGAGTATGGAAATTCAAGGCCGGGAAGAAGATATCGACAAAGTGATTCTTGCTATTGAGAAAGGGACTTTTGTAAGAATTGAGTACATGAATGTGAAGACCTTGCCTATTGTGGAGCAGGAATATGGTTTCAGAACTGAATAATATAGATAAGGAAGAAGTGAGAAAAATGATACTTTATATTGATGCTTGTGTACGTGGTGATTCAAGAACGAGGGAACTGGGTGAGGCTCTTTTAAGTCGATTAGGCGGGGATGTTGTAAGAGTTAATATCGGTGAGATGAAGTTTGATATCACTGATGAAGCCTTTCTTAAGCAAAGAGATTCTTTGATAGCTAAAAGAATGTTTGATGATGACAGTTTCAAACTTGCCAGACAGTTTGCGGAAGCAGATACCATAGTTATAGCGGCT
>JAEEGH010019819.1_pt1 | contig 14066 bp, 16 predicted proteins | sample 9134181 | NCBI WGS metagenome assembly JAEEGH01 (sample SAMN16246544, study PRJNA631951) | gut metagenome | biome: gut microbiome; feature: rumen; material: DP-attached | host: Bos | place: Iran: Karaj | collected 2018-10 | reverse complement strand
GGCGCTCGTGAGTACAAGGTTGTACTTTAGTCTTTCATTATTATACAGGCTCTTAGCTCAGTTGGTTAGAGCGCTACACTGATAATGTAGAGGTCGGCAGTTCAACTCTGCCAGGGCCTACCAGAGGGGGTATAGCTCAGCTGGTAGAGCACATGCTTTGCAAGCATGGGGTCGCCGGTTCGAATCCGACTACCTCCACCAACAAATGACCGCCAGACAATCGTCTGGCGGTTTTTTTTGTCTACTTATCCACTAAAAACGCCAAATCGGTGGATGGAGGCTAGAATTTCAGGGCTAAACCTACGCCGCTGGCGGTGGGGCCGAAGGATAGGGATGACGAATACGGTCTGGGCGCGTAGTTTCGGGAGTAATCGTCCAGGATGGCATTCATTTCCCTGCGGCCGCTATTCCATAGAGGAATTCCGGTGGCAAGGCAGGCGACGGTTCCTACTGCACTTAACGCTGCCAGAACGCCGAATACGGCTTCCTCGCCAAGAGAACTAAAGGCGCTCAGGCCAAATATAAGTGTTGACGTGCCAAACATAGGTGTAACCAGTGCCACCAAGGATATTCCTGACAGCTGCTTGATCTGCGCATTGCTGTAGCGGCTGCCATACAGGGCGGACAGTTGCTCATCCTGTGGCAGAAGATAAAAGTAATCCGTAGAGGTATCTGTGGAAGGTCCGCCATAATTGGGGTTGATTATGACTTTTTCCTTGCCTTCAAACTCCTCTATCCACTCCATTCCGGTCTTGTCCCCGTCCTGGGCAAACAGGCTCCCCGACACCGTCAGAGCCGCCATAAGAAGCATAATCTTTTTCATAATCGTTCCTTTTTCCTCTCTATCCGCAAATAACAAGCCAGCGTGGAACTATCTTCTGACGTATTCACACTTGATGTTACCTTCCTGCCACTTGCCTGAAGCCCTGTTGAACATCATAGTACGGGCTGTAAGCGTAATCCTGCCTAAAGCCATATCAATATGGACATCATAATATGGAACGGTATCTCCAAAAACGTCCCAAACGGACTCGGCATTCAATGTGAAATGACCATCCTCCCATATTTTGTAATGGAACTGATAAGGCTCCATTTCCATAGGGCACTTGCCGTCCAACGGATTTTCAGGCACGAACTCGCCGGTGTTATTATCTTTTTTTATTCTGAAAAGAGGCGCAAATAGATTAATCTGGCCAGTCATATCCTCTTTCTGTGGATCCATGACATGACTCATGTCAAATACGGACTCGCCGTCAATAGTAATAAAGCCATGGAAACCAAACTCTTTGAGTTGCGAGAGTATATCTCGTGATTTCTCTCCGCCTGCTGTCAGGTCAATTTCGTATTCCCACTCCGCCCGAGTCATCGAATAATAACCTACTATGCTTGCAGCGGTGTTAACCTGTTGAAATGTAGGCTGATTGTCATCAGCCGGGCGGCTGCATGACAAAACAACGAGCAATGCAGTTAAAAAGGTGATTTTTTTCATAATGTGTATCCTAAACGAAATCCAATGTGAGGGAGAAAAGGCATAATGGTGAGTCCCAGCGTGTGGAAACCCACGCCAAAGGTGTATTCGCGGAACCAATGGTCGCCGCCGCGACGGATGCCGTATTCCGGGATTATAGAAATATTGACTCCCACCGGCGAAAAATAAACCATAGAAATCCTGTTCTGGACGGCGAAGAAATTGGCACAGTTGTTAGCTGTTTTCTTTCCGTTCAGATAGCGCCTGTCCATATTGTGATAGTATCTTGGCTCAATGGTGATGGCCGGTCTGGGTCCATATGAGAAGTATACGGTCCTGTTGGAATTGGACGTGGATGTTTCATATCCAGGGCTGGACACCGTCGTTTTTTCTGTAACGGTCTTCGAATATAGGTCCTTCAGGACACAGGGAGCGCCGAAACGGAAAATCAGGGACCAGTCGTTGCCTAATGCCCGTTCGTGTGCATATTCAAGGCCGATTATGGTCGCGGAAAACGAATGACCTGACTGTATCTCCGTAGGATCGCTTATCTTTCTGATAGGAATGGAGGGATTGTTGAAGTCCAACTGTCCCTGGGCGGATGCAACCGCACCGGACAGGGACAATGCAAGTATAATGGTCGCTATCTTTCTCATATTCTATTTCTTCCTTTTGTTAAACATCATATCAAGGTCGCCCACCGTGGCAGTGCCTCTGAGGTATACCACGGTCACATCCCATATACCCTTGTCTTCCTTTGCCTGGTAGCACAGGAAGCGGTTGAGGCCAGTATGGGTCTGGGGAAGGCATATAACGGCGTAGACCAGATGATCGCCCACATATTCCGTCTGCTGGTCGATGGCCGCATAAGAGTCCTTCATTATAAGGACTTCCACGGTATGGAAAGCGGCCTCGCCAACCTGGAAAAACAGGCTCTTGTACGTGTCCAGTCCATATGGCTGAAGCTTGGAGCCGCTTATTGTGGTCCGTTTCATCAGCTTTGCCGGAATAACCCTCCCTTCAAAAAGGTCTTCCACGTAAAGACCCTCCTGGCAGAAGGCATTGGTCCAGGCAAGCAGAAGGACCAGTATGGTCAATATCTTTTTCATTGATTCAACAGTTCTGACAGTTCTGATTCAAAGTCGGCCCCGGAGGAGAAGATGGAAGTGAGGGTATTCTCCATCGAGGCAAGTGAATTGGCCGAGTGTCGCCTCTGCTCAGTGCCGATAAGGACCGATACGCTGACGATGGCAACTGCGGCCGCGGCGGCAATGGTGGCGGGAACCCAGGTGCGACGGGCAGCCGGCACGATGGTGGCGGGATGTGCCGATCGTCCCTGTGCAAAGAACGCCGCTACGGCCTTCAGCTCGTTGAACTCAGGGTCTTCTGTAGTGGCCAGGAAGTCCAGGAGCAGGCGTTCTTCCTGTGGGGAAAGGTTGGCGTCGAAGTATCTACGGCTCAACTCTTTATAGTAGTTCTTGTTCATTGTACAGGTCTCTTATGGTTTTTCTTGCTCTTGACAGTTGCATCCTTACGGCAGGAGGTTTCATTCCAAGTTCTTTAGCTACGGTATCCAGTGGAACTCCTTCATAATGATGTCGCCGGATTATGTATTGCTGAGTGTCGTTCAGTTCTTTCATTATTATTTCTTCCACACGTAGGAAGAGTTTCTCTTTGTCCGGTCCGGAATCGTCCTGGACCTGTGTCAGATCTTCGTCTATAGGTGTTGTTTTTTTCCTCCTCATCGAGTCTACGGATGTGTTCCTGACAGTTCTTTGAAGCAAGGCTTCCGCCTCAAGAGGTGACCTTATGGAATACCTTCCCCAAAGCTTGACGAATGACTCCTGCAGGGCGTCTTCCGCCTGTGCGGTATCGTGTACGATCCGCATAGACCCTCCCATCAGCCTTTCCTTGATTCTCAGGAAAGCCTCTGTCAAATAATCACTCATCTGCCTTATAAACGCAAAGGATGCCCAAATGTAACATCCAAACAGAAATAACTTAGAAAACCGACTCTGCTACAACGTTGCGTTGCAGAGCTCGGCTCCTATGCTCTTGACTGCCACGACTATTTTGGCCAATGTTTTCTCTCCGGGATAGGCAGAGCCGCTTTTATATGCCCGCATCTTGCTCTCGTTTATTCCGGCATACTCGGCAAACTTGCTCATGTTGATATAGTCAAAGAAGTTGAAGAACGATGGAATATCGTACTTGTATTCTATTTCAATGTCTTCAAAAGCGGGAGCGTCCTTACCTTCGGCCACCTGTTCCGCAATTGCTTCCTTTACACTGGCAACGAAGTCTTCCTTGACTTCCGTCACGGAATCTCCAAAACCACCGAAGTAGCTGTTTCCGATATGGGCTTCCGAATACGACGAGTATAGTCCGTCTTTACCCTTTTCAATAATAGCCAGAATTTTCATACTTCTACAGTTTAATACCTGCTTGTTTTAAAATACTAATACAGGTTCCGGTTGCGATTTCTCTAGCTTGATGCCGGGGAACCCGGAATCTGGCCTCCGTCATAGGAGAGTACCATACATCATGTCCCCTAACGTTTACCTGGACTTCGTAGCAACCGTTCGCCCTTAACAGCCGTTTGAGTTCACTGGTTTTCATACTCTCCGACCGTCATCTGCAAAGGTAGCGATTTCGCTACTATTAGAAAAATATTTTTTTCTTACGATTTAATAATTGCTATCTTTACCGCATGAAGAAACTATTAACCATCATTGCTTTGCTTGGCGCGTGTGTGGCAGGCACTGCGCAGATTAAGCTTTCCGTGCATGAAAGCGCAACTGGAGAGCCGGAGATTCCGGCAGAGATTTTCGGCCAGTTCTCAGAACATCTTGGCCGGTGCATTTACGAAGGCATCTGGGTTGGCCCGGATTCCAGCATCCCCAACGTTAATGGCTACAGGACAGACGTCCTGGAGGCTTTCAAGGCCCTGAAGGTTCCCGTGCTCCGCTGGCCCGGCGGCTGCTTTGCCGATGAGTACCACTGGATGGACGGAATCGGCCCTAAAGAGAATCGTCCCAAGCTGGTGAACAACAACTGGGGCTGGACCGTGGAAGACAATTCCTTCGGTACGCACGAGTTCCTGAACCTGTGTGAAATGCTTGGCATAGAGCCCTATATCAGCGCCAATGTGGGCTCCGGCACGGTTGAGGAAATGGCAAAATGGGTGGAATATATGACCGCCCCCAACGGCTCAATGGCGGAACTCCGTGCCAAAAACGGCCGTAAGGAGCCGTGGAAGGTGAAGTACCTTGGCGTCGGCAACGAGACCTGGGGCTGCGGCGGAGACATGACCGCACAGTATTATTCCGATGTCTATAAGAGGTACGCCCTCTATGCCAGGAACTATGGCGGCAACCAGATATTCAAGGTGGCCTGCGGCGCTTCCGGCGGGGACTATGACTGGACCCGCACCATGATGAAGAACGCCAGGCGCCAGATGGACGGCCTCTCCGTGCATTTCTACTCCGTAGAAGTCTGGGATCAGAAGGGATCGGCCACCGTGTTCACTCCGGAAGAGTACTATAACATCCTTGCCAAGACCGTGGAGATTGACGAGATCCTCCGCAACCACATTGCCATCATGGACGCCTACGACCCAGAAAACAGGGTGGCTCTCCTTCTGGACGAGTGGGGCACCTGGTACGATGTTGAACCCGGCTACAATCCCGGCCACCTGTTCCAGCAGAACACCATGCGCGATGCCATCGTAGCGGCGCTTAACATCAACATCTTCACCAAGTACGTCCAGCGCCTGAAGATGGCAAACATCGCCCAGATTGTGAATGTGCTTCAGGCAATGGTTCTGACCAAGGGCCCTGAGATGGTGCTTACGCCTACTTATCATGTATTCCGCATGTTCTCCGTGCACCAGAACGCCACCCGCGTTCCCGTTGAGTACAATGCCGGAACCCTGGTTTCCCAGACAGGCCGCGTGATGGAGAACTTCAGTGCAGCATCGTCCCGCGATGCTTCCGGCGCCATCCACGTCACGCTCACCAATCCGCTCATAGACAAGCCTGTTACCATTGAGCTGGCATTTGACAGCCTCAAACCCAAGACAGTCACGGGCGAGGTCCTCAAGGCCGCCAAGGTCAATGCATACAATGACTTTGGCAAAGCTCCGGCCGTGGCTCCCACTGCCCTCAAGGACATCAAGAAATCCGGCGGAGTGTGGAAGGTGACCCTTCCCGCCGCATCAGTGGCAGTTCTGGAAATACGGTAGCAATGTACTGGAAAGAATTGTATAATGGTAATTATTGTTTTTTAAGCCTATGATCAATCGTTTTTTTTTGCTTCTTGCATCATTGCTTTCATTATTGTTATACTCATGCGATCGTAGTTATGAGACATCATATGGTAACTCAAAGGTAATTGTTATTGCTTCTGAACACCTAAGCAAACCTGACGGCAACAAATACTTATTCTATAAATCACCAGAAGGGTATACATGGCGTCTTATTGATGCAAAACAACTCAATATATCTATTACGAAAGGGTATGAATACACAATTCTTGCTAAACCAATTATTGGATCTGATTTCTTTCATGTAGTTAAGATTCTTAATAAAGAATACAAGAAGTCATCTAATATCCCAAAACTCACTTTTGATTTAAAAACACTTACAGCAGAATCCGATGAGATAGCATTCGCGGATAGACTTAATGATGCAGATAGCGTTGCTCCTGGAATAATTAGAATTGATTCATTATATGTGGTAGATGGGGATATCGTGATTAGCGAAGATCAACTAGCTGATTATTTAGATGTCAAGTCAGGTTATAAGAAAACTCATTATTGGTCTAACAACACTATCTATTATACCTACGCACCAGGTTTCACAAAGGCAAGTACTGCATCATCTGCAATATCCACATTGGAAAGCCAAACAAGCCTGCATTTTGTATATGGGGCCAATAGCAATGGATATATAGAGTTTTGTGATGGAAGTAGTACTTATTCCACCGCGACAGGAAAAACAGGGAATAAGCAACAAATTTTTCTGAAACCGACATGCTCTTCTGGCAGCGCAATGCACGAAATCGGACATGCAATTGGACTTATTCACGAGCATCGGCGTCCTGACAGAAATGCGCATGTTGTGGTTTACGATAACAATATTATTGAAACAGAAAAACCCCAGTTTACTCTTATGTCAACTAATGAAGCAGTTTGTGTAGGCGACTTCGATTTATCTTCTATCATGATGTATAGTTCGATGGCGTTCTCCAAGAATGGTAATCCTACCATACTTACTACTGAAGGTGCCGCTTTTAATTCTCAAAGAGATTCGCTATCCTCTGGAGATCTTGTGGGGATATCTGCCATTTACGGACCGCCATACCATAGGTTGGAATCAACTAGAACTATAACGCGAAACGAAGTAACTGGTATTTATGAATATTATGAGTATTATGACACTTATACGATCCGTTTTTATAGCAATAGCGATTATACAAATAACGTAATGATAACCACGCCACGCCCCATTTCTTTCTATTATGAGGATTATTATTATAATACTAATATAAATCAGTTTTGTACAGAGTCATATGTTTATAATGTTACAATCCCAGCTGGCTGTTATTCATATAATATTACCACTCTATATGGTTGTGAGAATTATGTAATGAGCGATGTCTCAGAATATAGCATGAAATCTTTATCACTGTTTTGACTTCTGAAAAATGAAAAGAATAATTACAATATTAGGTCTCCTTATGGCTCTTTTCTATCTGTTTTCATGTTCTAAAGATGATGATAATGATGAATACAGACCATGCGAAGACCCGCAGTGGGTGTTTGACATTGATAACGGTTATAGAGTATTCCTTGGGGTAAGTGATTACAAGAGTGGAATGCTATTCCCAAATGTCTACCTCTATGTATTTGATGATCAACAAGAGTATTGTCCCTTTCCAGGGTTGAAAAGGGAAACCAGTATAGTAAATGGTATTATTATAAGTGGTAAGCTGTTCTACTATTATGATATATCAGAAACGTGGGGCGGTAAAAGAGTTTCTCTAATGTTCAACAGCGATGATATATCCATCGAGAATAATACTATTATTGTAGACCTTGGTGTTAACCATAATATATGGTTCAAGATTAATGGGCCTGAAGTACAGGCCATTGATGCTCCAGTTTCTAAGGATAATCCATAGCACCCAACTATCCAATTTAAAATGTGAGTAGACGGATGATTAGTCGGCTGCGGAGACCCGTTTTAGGAAAACCTGTTGAGTTACGGAATTTATTAGTATCTTTGCAACATAACCAAAAACTTAGGCAATTATGAAAAAACTTCTGTTAGCCATTTTGAGTGTCGCAATGGTCCTTATGACCGGCTGCAAAAAGGACGAGAACTCCGAGGAAGGGAAGTGGTATGCATATGAGAAAGGAGATGCTACTTACACCAGGCTTTACATTGAGCTCAATGACGGTAAGGCAGACCTTATAATCACCGCTTGGGGAGACCGCTACAATGGCTCCTATACATATGATGCGGCGGAAGGTAAGCTTGTCATTAACAATGCAACCCAGATAGTGCGTGGAAATGCCGGGGAATTGGGAGAAAATTCCACCCTTACCAGCAACCTGTTCAACGGCTGGCCCGGCCCCACGTCTGCCGATCACATCAGTCTTGGACCCACCATTGAGATGGGATTCAAGGTTAACGGCAACACTGCAACCTGCAGTTTTGTGGGCCTGGAAATGGAGATGACCCGCAAGTAGGCTCTCTAAAGCAAGTACCCAGACATTTTGTCACCATAAATTGCCATTTTGTCCATTTCTTTGGAATGGTCCGGGCTTTGCCATTACCTAAGGCGTCTTGCAAAAAGACACGGCAAGAAGGCCGGAAAGGCCGGAAACCGTAACCTTTAAAGTTTTTGTATTATGTTACCTGTCAGAAGAACTACGGATAGCTGGTTGCCGGACATTTTTGGTGATTTCTTCGACAACAGCTGGATGGAAAGGCCCACTTACACAGCTCCGGCCATCAATGTAATCGAAAGCGAAAAAGAGTACGACGTTGAACTTGCAGCTCCGGGCCTTTGCAAGGAAGACTTCAAGATCCATGTAGACAACGAAGGCTGCCTGCACATCGAAATGGAAAAGAAGCAGGAGAACAAGGAAGGCAAGAAGCACGGACGCTACCTCCGCCGCGAATTCTCCTACGAGAAATTCCAGCAGAGCCTCATCCTGCCGGACGATGTGAACGCCGACGCCATTGAAGCAAAGATGGAGAACGGCATCCTCAACGTCCACATTCCCAAACTCCAGAAGATAGACAAGCCGGAACAGGTGAAGCAGATCACCGTCAAGTAGCCCGCCGTCCCGTCATTCCGGGCTTGACATTCCGTCATTCCGGGCTTGACCCGGAATCTTTATCTGCACATTTAGGCCTCCGTCCGGAAAAACAGCCGTTTTCCCGGACGGAACCTTCTTTTATGGCCCTTCGTCCACGTTTTTGGCCTTTTTTCCGGACGGATGACGGAAAATTTAGTAATTTTGTACTGCAATGACGCTATTTCTTACCGGGAGCCCCACAAGGTACGGGCAGAGTCACTTCACAACGGACAACGGATTCCTTGCCCGCGTGATGGCGGAGTTGCCTCGGCATCCCAGGGTGCTGCTGGTGAGCGCCGCTCCGGACGACCAAGCCTTTACGGATTCCGTGCTGGAGGGGATGACCACGTGCATCGTCAATTCCGGCATAGAGGCAAAGGAGATAGTGATGCTGGACAGGCGGAATGCGGACGATGCGGCGGAGCTGGTGAAGAAGGCGGACTGGGTGGTAATGTGCGGCGGGCACGTTCCAACGCAGAACCGGTTTATCAATGAAATCGGCCTCAGGGATATACTGGAGGGCTATGACGGAGTGGTTATGGGCTGCAGCGCTGGCAGTATGAACTGTGCCGATACCGTCTATTCCCACCCGGAACTTAAGGGCGAAGCCGTGGACCCCGAATACAAACGCTGGCTGCGTGGCCTTGGCCTTACGGACATCAACCTGGTGCCGCATTTCCATCAGGTGAAAGACGTGGTTCTGGACGGGAAGATGATGTTCGAGGACATAGTTTTCCCGGACAGTTACGGGCACAGGTTCTACACCTTCCCGGACGGCGGTTACATTATGGTAAAGGACGGCCACACAACCGTTTACGGAGAGGCCTGGGCCATCTCCGACGGCCGTATGTTCAAAGTATCAGAAGAAAACAAATCATATCCTGTTATGAACTTGGTATTCATTTCTCCCCATTTTCCGGAGACCTACTGGCACTTCTGCGCCGGGGCAAAGGCCAACGGAGTAAACGTACTTGGAATTGCGGACACCCCTTGGGACAACCTCCCAAAGGAACTCCGTGACAGCCTCAACGACTACTATCAGGTGCAGAACCTTGAAGACTACGGCCAGGTGTACCGCGCCGTGGCGTGGTTCGCCCACAAGTACGGAAAGATAGACTGGATAGAGTCCAACAACGAGTACTGGCTGGAGCAGGACGCCCGCCTCAGGACGGACTTCAACGTGACTACCGGCCTCAAGACGGACCGCATAGCCTCCATCAAGAACAAGAGCGAGATGAAGAAGTACTACGCCCTTGGAGGCATCCCCACCGCCCGCCAGATCAAGTGTGCCGAGGGCCCGGCCAAAGTGAAGGCTTTCGTGAAGAAGACAGGATATCCCGTGATTGCCAAGCCGGACAACGGTGTGGGCGCCAGCGGCACGTACAAACTTCAAAACGATGCCGAGCTGGACGCCTGGTTCAACGAGCATCCCAACTACGCACTCTTTGTCCTGGAAGAGTTCATAACCGGCCACCTGGTATCCTACGATGCCATTTACAACGACAAAGGCCAGCCCATCTTCGAGAATAACAGCATGTTCCCCACGCCCGTAATGGACATAGTCCACGGCAACCTGGAGGCCTGCTACTGGATAAACAAGACCGTCCCCGCCAAGCTTGCGGAGATTGGCCGCCGCACGGTCAAGGCCTTTGGGATCACCAGCCGCTTCGTGCACCTGGAGTTCTTCCGCCTGGACCGAGACCGCGAGGGCCTTGGCAAGAAGGGCGACTACGTGGGCTTGGAGGTGAACATGCGCCCGCCGGGAGGCTTTACCCCGGACATGATGAACTTCGCCCACTCCACCGACGTCTACCAGATCTGGGCCGATATGGTTGCCTACGGCGAGCGCCGAAAAGGCATGGGAGAGCAGTTCTACTGTGCCTATGTAGGCCGCCGGGACAACCGGGCCTACCAGCATTCCCACAACGAGATCCTCGCCCGTTATGCCGGTTCAATCTGCATGTGCCAGAGAATGCCGGACGCCCTTGCCGACGCCCTTGGCAACATGGTCTACATTGTGAAACTGAAAGAAAAGAAGGAAATAGACACCTTCTTCAAGTACCTTACAGAGTAGCTCCTGCAATCCATTTGAGCCCCAGGCGGTCTATAAGACGCGCCGGGAGGCATGCTACCAGGGCCGGGACAAGCCTGTTGAGCGGTCCCGGACGCATTATGCGCCGCCCGCGGAACATGCCTCTGATTGCCCTCTTCACCAGCCACTCCGGACTCTTTATTATGCCAAGGCGCTTAAGGGTCCTTCGCATGCTGTCTCCAAGCGGATACAGCCCCGTGTCTATTGCCGCGGGGCACACGGTGGTAACAGTGACGCCATATGGCTTGAGTTCATAGGAGAGCCCCTTGCCAAAGCTGGCAAGATATGCCTTGGATGCAGAATAAACGGCAATTCCGGGGGCTGGAAGCCAGGCTGTCATGGAGCCCATGTTAAGGATATGTCCATGCCCGGCCGCCTTCATCCTGGAGCCAAACAGCACGCACAGCTGTGTGGCGGTCTCTATATGGAGGGCCAGCATGGCAGAGGCTTTGTCCAGATTGCCCTGGCCCAGATACTCCATGAAGAACATCCCGGCGTTGTTTATGAGTATTTCCGGCTCAAGGCCATTGCCGTCACACCAGTCATAGACTGTTTTGGCTGCGTTGTGCTCTGCAAGATTTGCATTGAGCGTAGCTACAGCAACATTATAGGTGCTGCAGAGTTCGGCGGCAGCAGCCTTCAGCTCCTCTTCACGGTTACTAACCAGCGCCAGGTTGTACCCCAGCGCGGCAAGCTGCCGTGCATACTCCAGTCCTATCCCGGACCCTCCACCTGTAATGAGTGCCGTCATAGCATTACAAAATTACGAAAAATTCCGTCATCCGTCCACCAAAAACGCCAAATCCGTGGACAAACCCCGGAAAATCGGCACTTGTCCACCAAAACCCCGCATTTCCGTGGACAAACCTGCCAAAATACCAACTTGTCCACCAAAAACGCCAAATCCGTGGATGAAATTTCAGTTTTATTGTTATATTTGTACTTACACAAAGCTAAAGCCTATGCCCACAGTAAAAGGGCGCATCGCGCAGGTGGTAGGTCCTGTTGTAGATGTGCATTTCGACATATCGGCCCGTGACGCCGAAAACCAGCTCCCCAGAATCTCAGACGCCCTCAAGGTGGTCCGTCCTGACGGCAAACTGCTCATCCTGGAGGTCCAGCAGCACATTGGTGAAGACACCGTGCGCACCGTTGCCATGGACTCCACGGACGGCCTCAGGCGCGGCCTGGAGGTGGAGAACACGGAGCAGCCCATCACAATGCCCGTCGGCGCCCAGATCCGCGGCCGCGTGATGAACGTCACCGGAGATACAATAGACGGCATGGAAGAGCTGGGCCGTGAAGGCGCCCTTCCCATCCACAGGGATCCCCCCAAGTTCGAGGACCTCACTACCAGCCAGGAAATCCTCTTCACCGGCATCAAGGTCATAGACCTTCTGGAGCCATACCTCAAGGGCGGTAAGATAGGCCTCTTCGGAGGTGCGGGCGTGGGCAAGACCGTCCTTATCAAAGAGCTCATAAACAACATTGCAAAGGCCCACAACGGCTTTTCGGTGTTTGCAGGCGTTGGAGAGCGTACCCGTGAGGGCAACGACCTTCTGCGCGAAATGATAGAATCCAACGTAATCCGTTACGGAGACGCCTTCAACAAGGCCATGGAAGAGGGCAAGTGGGACCTCTCCCTGGTAGACAAGGAAGAACTTGCAAAGAGCCAGGTGTCCATGGTGTTCGGCCAGATGAACGAACCCCCGGGAGCCCGTGCCAGCGTAGCCCTGAGCGGTCTCACCCTGGCGGAAAGCTTCCGTGACAGCAGCTCCGGCGCCGGCCCCAAGGACATCCTCCTTTTCATCGACAACATCTTCCGTTTCACCCAGGCAGGCTCTGAGGTATCGGCATTGTTGGGACGAATGCCGTCGGCGGTAGGTTACCAGCCCACCCTGGCAACGGAAATGGGCAAGATGCAGGAGCGCATCACCTCTACCAAGAACGGCTCCATCACATCGGTCCAGGCCGTTTACGTCCCTGCCGATGACCTTACGGACCCCGCTCCCGCCACCACCTTCTCCCACCTGGATGCCACCACCGTCCTTAGCCGAAAGATTACCTCGATGGGTATCTACCCGGCCGTGGATCCGCTGGAGTCCACTTCCAGGATCCTGGATCCAAACATCGTTGGCGAGGCCCATTACAACACCGCCCAAAGGGTAAAGCAGATCCTCCAGCGCAACCAGGAACTCCAGGACATCATAGCCATCCTTGGTATGGACGAACTCTCTGAAGAGGACAAGATTACCGTGAACCGCGCCCGCCGCGTGCAGCGTTTCCTGTCACAGCCTTTCTTTGTGGCTGAGGCCTTCACCGGCGTCAAGGGCGTTATGGTAAGCATAGAAGATACCATCAAGGGCTTCAACATGATACTTGACGGCGAGGTGGATTACCTGCCGGAACAGGCGTTCCTGAACGTTGGAACAATAGAAGACGCCATCGCCAAGGGCGAGGCCATCCTTGCTGCGGCCAAATGAGCATAGCACTTCATATAATAAGTCCTGAGGGAACGGTGCTGGAGGCGCAGGCGGAGCTTGTGACACTTCCCGGCAGCGCCGGTCCGTTCACCGTGCTCAAGGACCACGCCCCCATAGTCACCGCCCTGGACAAGGGCCGCGTGCGCTATGTTGCGGATGGCAAAGAGCAGTTCGTTGCCATCAAGGAAGGCTTTGCGGAGGTCAAGAACAATGTAGTAACCGTCTGTGCAGAGGTATGATCCTGATGCTGCTCATATCAATGATGCTCCTGCAGGCCGCTCCGGCGGTAGGTGAGGCCCCCGATCAGGTCGGGGGTGACGAGATCGACGTTTCGTCGATTATCTTCGAGCACATTGGAGACGAGTATGAGTGGCACATTACGGAGTGGAAAGGCAAGCCCATTGCCATTCCGTTGCCCTGCATTGTAATAGACAACGGCGTACACGTTTTCACGGCGCATCACGCGGCGGAGAATGGATATACTTTCAATGAGAACGGAAAGCTGATCAATGCTACAACGGGGAAGCGCCCGTTCGACATTTCCATCACCAAAAACGTGCTGTCCCTTATGATGAGCAGCCTTCTGCTGCTTATCGTTGTGCTTATCACAGCACGGTGGTACAAGAAGCACGATGCCCTTAAGGAAGCCCCCAC
>JAEEGH010019817.1_pt1 | contig 14068 bp, 11 predicted proteins | sample 9134181 | NCBI WGS metagenome assembly JAEEGH01 (sample SAMN16246544, study PRJNA631951) | gut metagenome | biome: gut microbiome; feature: rumen; material: DP-attached | host: Bos | place: Iran: Karaj | collected 2018-10 | reverse complement strand
AGTTCTTTCAATTGTATTTCTAGCCATTGGTGGGTCGGCATTTATAGCAATAATTATTTATTCGCTATTTAGTTCAAAACGCAAAAATAAAAGACAAGGGGCTTAAAAAACCTCTTTTATTTTGGAAATAACAATTTTAAAATTAAAGTACATACAAAGGGGAACTTATAATGAAAAAGTTTTTACAATTCGCAGGAATCTTTTCTTTAGTTTTTGCTGTTATCGCTTTTGTGTTGATGATGGCGACAAACGCTATGACCGTTGACAGTGGTATTTTAGGCAAATTCGACATTAGCGGAACCACCGCTATCTTTGGTCACAAATCAACTGGCTTATTGGATCCAGAATACAAGGCTGCCGCTTTAGGTTTAATTGCTTGGATTCTCATTCTTGCTGGTATGCTCGTTGTTTTATGCGGAATTGTCTTACCATTATTGAAAGTCAAAGCTTTAGAAAAATTCTCAGGCATCTTAGACATCGTTGCATTAACATGCTTTGTCTTAGCCGGTATCTTTATGTTCATCGTTATCCCATCATTCGCCGGTGCTAATGAATGGAATAATACAGATGGCATTACTATTGGTGCTGGTTGGGTTATCGGTGGTATCTTCGCTATCGTCGCTGGTGGTTTTGCAATCTTACCAGCAGCCGCTGCTTTCTTAGCTAAAAAGAAATAATTTACCATTCAATAAACAATTAGGGGGCTTAAAAAGCCCTCTTTTTGTATCTTCTATAAATAGTTCTTGTTTTTTATGTTGCGATTTCTTACAATAATCAAGCAGTTTGATGCGCGAGTGGCGGAACTGGTAGACGCGTACGTTTGAGGGGCGTATAGGATTCCCTGTGTGAGTTCGATTCTCATCTCGCGCACCACTTGAAAGATACTCCAACGATTTGTTGGAGTTTTTTATTTATTAAAAAGGCCCCGATTTCTCGAGGCCTTAACTTTTACATCTTAGTGGTATCAAATCCTTTAAGAACTTTAGTTAATGGTTTAATGACCTTACGGATATTGCCATCAATGAATGGATTTCTTAAGTGATTTCTTTCTAAGAGTTCTAAGAATGGATATTTACCACCCATCTTACAGAGCTTGATATATTTCTTCCATGTCTTTTCATGGTTCTTCATATTCTCAACAGCGAATTGGAAGGCCACTACTTGGGCTAAGGTGTAATCAATGTAATAGAATGGAGTACCGAAGATGTGGCTTTGTCTCATCCACCATGTACCTTTGTTTAAGGTTGGGCATTCATCATACTTTTTATGTGGAGTATAACGGGATTCGATTTCCTTATAAGCCGCGCATCTTTCTTCATGAGTGGCGTTTGGATGTTCATAAACCCAGTGTTGGAATTCATCAATGGTAATACCATATGGTAAGAATTCAATAGAATCTGCTAAATGGGCATATTTATATTTTTCAGCATCTTTACCGAAGAAGCCATCCATATATGGCCAGGCAAAGAATTCCATACTCATAGAGTGGATTTCACAAGCTTCTAATGTTGGGTTCATAAGTTCTGGAACTTTGATACCACTACTTAAGTAAGCTTGGAAAGCGTGACCACCTTCATGGCATAAGACATTAACGTCACCAGAGGTACCATTGAAGTTAGAGAAGATGAATGGAGATTTATAATCTGGGAAATAGGTGCAATAACCACCTGGGGCTTTGCCTTTTCTGGCTTCAAGATCCATGAGTTCATATTTGACCATGAAATCGAAGAATTCTTTACTTTCTTTACCTAAAGATGAATACATCTTTTGGGCTTGGTCCACTAAATATTTTGGATCACCAGCTGGTTTTGGATTACCACTCTTGAACATTAAGTTATAGTCATAATATTGTGGTTTCTTAATACCAAGGTTTTTCATTTGTTGTTTGTAGAGTTTGTTACAAACTGGGACAACTTCTCTAGCGATTTGTTCACGGTAGACTTTAACCATATCAGCGTTATAGTCAGTTCTACCTAAGTTGTAATAGCCTAATTCAATAAATGACTTATAACCAAGCTTCTTAGCCATGGTATCTCTTAATTTGACTAATTCACCATATATTTCACCGATACGTTGTTCGTGTTCACCTAGCCATTTATCCATGGCTTTAGCGGCTTCTCTTCTTGTTTCTCTATCACTATCTTGTAAATATTTACCTAATTGAGAGAGATTAAGTGTTTCACCTCTAAATTCGATTTGTGCACTACCGAAGATTAAATCATATTCACTAGTGAGTTTATTTTGTTTAGCGAGTTCTGGCATGATCTTTTCATCAAATGTTTTTAATGATAGATCATATTTCTTAAATAAGAATGAGCCAAACTTCTTCTCTAAATCTTTACGATATGGGGCTTCCGCTAAAACTTTAGTGACCATTTGGCCGTATTTAGCAAATGTTGGAGAAACTTCATCTAAGTATTCTTGCGCTTTAGCGTATTCTGGATTGGTTGTATCACAAGAATATAAAACATAGATAATAGATGTTTGTGTTTCAATTTCACTATTGAATTTGTTGAGCTTTTTAATGATTTTGCTAGCTTCATCAGCGTTGTTACAAGCTTTTAATTCATTGACGAATTGTTCCATCTTTTTGATGAACTTACGCATGTTAGGAATCACTAGTTTGTAATCACTGAACTTAATTGGTTCTTTTGTCATACTTTGTTCCTTCTTTCTATTTATATATAAAGGATATTGATTGCTTTATAAATAAAAGCAACCACCTGGTGTTTATTTTAAGGAAACGAGGTGGCACTTACAAGAAAAACGACTTAGATGTATTTACGAAATGATATCTTTTGTCTTTCTTTTTAATATCTTATAGATATATCTAGTTAAGAAGAATGAAATCCAGAAGTTATATCCTAAGACATCAGCGTTATATAAAACTAGATGCTGACGGTAAATTTTTTCTTGTTCGTCAATGTTATTTGCAATCTCTTCAAATTCAGGTTCATTAGTGACCTTTTCGTTTTCTCTAGCAGCATATAAGAAATATTCAGAAAGAGAGGTTAATAAAATTCTAGCGTTTTTAGCCTCTTCTCCATCTTGATGTTCGATGGCTTTTAAATCGAAATTCGCTAAGTCTTCGACCTTTTTCTTTTCAAGCTTAACACCATGTTTATTAAGCAAGGCTACTAGTTTATCGAGATTATCTTTTTTATTTGTGAGAATGAGGGATAAATCGTGATCGTGTTGTGAAAGAATCGAGGAAAAAGAGATCACAAAAATCACATCGAGAAGAACGAAAACAAGATATGTACCCACTAAAGCGATAGCGGTATTACGGAGAATAAGGAGAAATAATTCCATACGAGAATTCTAGCACATTGTCTGTAGGTGAGATACATAAAGTTGACTAATATTATCATTTTTGAGATAATATTAAAGGAGGTTATAACTATGGGCAAACCAATCGTTGCAATTCTGTATGATTTTGATAAAACATTATCCACAACTGATATGCAAAATTATACCTTTATTCCAAACCTCGGTATGACTCCTGATGAATTCTGGGGAGAAACTGGAAAGTTATCACAGAAATACGAAGTGGAAAGAATTCTTTCTTATATGTACTGCATGATTAAATTTGCAAAAGAAAAGGGCATTAAGATGACCAAAGAATATTTGCAAGAATGCGGTAAGGCGATTAAGTTCTATCCTGGTGTTACCACTTGGTTCAAGCGTATTAATGACTACGCTCTTGATAAGGGTATCATCGTGGAACACTATTTAGTCTCTAGTGGTACCAAAGAAATCGTTGAAGGCTGTTCCATCGTTAACGAATTTAAGCAAATCTATGGCTGTGAATTCTTATACGATGATAACGGTGAAGCGTGCTGGCCAAAGATGGCAATTAACTTCACACAAAAAACACAGTTCTTCTTCCGTATTGCTAAGGGCGCTATTAAGGCCACTGACGATGCGGGTGTGAATGAGAAAACTCCTGATCACCGTGTCGAATATAAGAACATCATCTATGTTGGTGATGGAATGACTGATATTCCAAGTATGACTCTCGTTAAGAAAAACGGTGGTCATAGTATCGCTATTCATCCAAAGGATGATAAGGAAGTAGTTCAACAAATCTATGACGACAATCGTTGTGACTTCATCGTTGAAGCTGATTACAGCGCAAATGGTGAAATGGATAAAGTCGTCAAAATGTTAATCGATTTAATCTCCGCTCAAGAAAAATTGAAGAGAAAAGAAATCAGCTTAGCAAATAAGTAAGGTAGATAGAATTGTCTACCTTTTCTTTTACTCTGGTGCTATCATTTTAGGTGATAGGTGTTTATTATGAAGTATCAAGTTGGCCAATTAATCGTTGGGAAAGTTTATAACGTTAAACCATATGCGCTTTTTATGTCTTTTGATGATGGCGTGACTGGTTTATTACATATTTCGGAAATATCCGATTCATTTATTCGTGACATTGAAAAATATGGTTCTGTTGGTGATGAAATCAAAGTGAAGATTTTATCTATTGATAAAGACAATGGTTTCTTAAGAGTGTCTTATAAACAAGTGCCACCAGAAGAAATGTATTCAAGTCACACAAATCAAAGAAAAGTGCCCACTACTAGTGAGGATGAATTCTTACCACTTAAAGAGAAATTAGATTCTTGGATAAAAGAAGCTTACGAGAACATTGAAAAAGGGGACAAATAAAATGCTCGAATTAAGATTAAATAAGTTCATGACTGAAGGTGTTTTAAAAGGTTATGAGAAACAAGTTAAAGAGATTAACGAAGTTATTAAAAACAAAACTGGCGCAGGAAACGATTTCCTTGGTTGGGTCGATTGGCCAGTTAATTACGATAAAGAAGAATTAGCGAGAATTATTAAAGACGCAAAATATGTAAGAGACAACTTTGATGTTTTAGTCGTCTGTGGTATCGGTGGATCTTATTTAGGCGCTAGAAGTGCACTAGAAGCACTTAATGGCTTAAAGAGTCCTGATAAATTAGAAATCATCTTTATGGGTCAAACATTCTCACCAAACTATGTCGCCCAAGTGATGAAATATCTTGAAGATAAAAACTTCGCCATTAATGTTATTTCTAAAAGTGGCACCACCACTGAAACAAGTATTTCTTTTAGACTATTAAAAGAATTATTAGAGAAGAAAGTTGGTAAAGAAAAAGCAAGAAAAGCCATCTTTGCCACTACTGATAAAGAAAAAGGCGCTTTAAAAACATTAGCGACACAAGAAGGCTATGTCACATATGTCCTTCCTGGTGATATCGGTGGTCGTTATAGTGTCTTTACCGCAGTTGGTACTTTCCCACTTGCTTGTGCGGGTATCGATGTTGAGAAAATGATCAAGGGTGCACAAGTCGCTAGAGACGAAGCAGAACGCTTACCACTTAAAGACAATAAGTGTTATCAATATGCCGTCATGAGAGACTATATGTATCGTCATAATAAACCAGTGGAAATGTATGTCACTTACGAGCCACAAATGAGCCAAATTAGCGAATGGCTCAAGCAACTCTTCGGAGAATCCGAAGGTAAAGAACACAAAGGTCTTTATCCAAGTAGCGCAACATTCTCTACAGACTTACATAGTTTGGGTCAATATATTCAAGATGGCACACCATTACTATTTGAAACAATTATTAATGTTTTAAAGCCAAAGCAAGATATCGCTATTCCTCATGATGATGCTGATTTAGATGGTTTAAATTATTTAGAAGGTAAGAACTTAGCTTTTGTTAATCAAAAAGCCTTTGAAGGAACTTTACAAGCCCACGAAGATGGAGGCGTTCCATGTAACGTTATTTCTCTTAGCAAATTAGATGAATATAACCTTGGTTATCTCTTCTATTTCTTTATGAGAGCATGCGCAATGAGTGCTTATATGTTAGGCATCAACCCATTCAATCAACCAGGTGTTGAAGTTTATAAGAAGAACATGTTCCACCTTTTAGGCAAAAAAGGGGACTAGAAACTATATTAGTTTAGATATAGAAAAAGCGCTTTGCAAAAAGGCGTTTTTTTCGTTGACTGCATATTTATAAAAGTGATATATTATTTTAGCGCATTGCTAAGAAGGATGCTTAGCTCAGCTGGGAGAGCATCACCCTTACAAGGTGGGGGTCGGCGGTTCGAGCCCGTCAGCATCCACCACTCAAGTTGCGCAAAGCCCATCGGCAGATGGGAGGGTAGCGAAGAGGCTAAACGCGGCAGACTGTAAATCTGCTACCTACTGGTTTCGGCAGTTCGAATCTGCCCCCTCCCACCATTAGGTTTTAGGGGCATAGCCAAGCGGTAAGGCAACAGACTTTGACTCTGTCATTCGTTGGTTCAAGTCCAGCTGCCCCTGCCACGCTTCCACTCTCTAGCTCAGCCGGTAGAGCACTTGACTTTTAATCAAGGGGTCTGGAGTTCGATTCTCCAGAGAGTGACCAAACAGTGCCCAGGTGGCGGAATAGGTAGACGCACAGGACTTAAAATCCTGCGGTAGCGATACCGTACCGGTTCGATTCCGGTCCCGGGCACCACTATTAAAAAATACCGACTCATTTGAGCCGGTTTTTTGTATTTTTTATTCTTCCAAATATTCAATAGAGCAGTTTAGAGAGTATTCATATGAACCATCATAATCGTCTGATCCATGCATGAAGTTACTCAAAGTGCCTTTTATATATGAGTATTCTTTAATCTTTAATGTCGTACAATAACCATTATTATCATATACTCTTTCAAATTCTTCATAAGAAAAATAGATGCCATCCATTTGGGCGTTTGCGGGTCTTCTTCCCCAGATTCTCATCCAAAGAGTTAATGGTCCAGTATAGAACCTCTCTTCGAAACCTTCGCCTTCTTGGGCGCTATTTAGGAAAATTCTTCTTTGAGAATGATAACCAAGCCAACCACTTGGAGTAATAGAAGATGAATAGCTTCTGGCGTAATAATCTTGCATTTGAGTAACGGGTGTACCACTGATTATTTTGATATTTGTATCGAGATTGTGGTTTTTTGGTTCGCTAACAAAGTCTCCAATGATTTCACCTTCAGGCATTTGAGTGCCATCTAACATTTTTTTAGGATAAACTCCGGTGAGTTTTTCTTCGATGTGCCAAGTATATCTAACTCTTTTTCTCTCTTCTGGTTGAGGATCTATTTCATTTATTTCTTCGGTAATCTCTTCAAGAGTTAATCCAGATTCTTTATCTTCAAAAGAATAAGAAAAACTAGAGGAAGATGGTTCGGCGCTTGAAGAATCTTCTTGAATAGAAGAAGTATCTGATTCACTAGGACCACTATTAGATGAACTTTCAGCTTGCGAACAAGCCGCAAGAGAAAGACCTAGAATGAATAAAAGTGCGAATGTAACGTTTCTTTTCATATTTTTTAGTATAACATCTTATTTATTTTTTAGCTTTAAAGTTCTTAAATAAGCTTTTTGCTCATCGTTTATACGATAAGACTCCACTGCTTTTTGAATAGTTTTATTGTGTACCCAAGGGGAGAGTTTTTTCTTTTCTAAATATTTAATTGCGGAGTTATATTGCTTAGCCAGAGCGGTCGCAAAATACCACGCTACCATCATATTGAGATAATATTCTTCACTTCTTATTTTGGAAACTAGTTCTAAATATTCTTCTTTGAAGTCTTTATCTAAATATAAAGACATAAGCATCTTAATCGCGAACCTTTTAGTGTAGATATGTTCATTTTTGAGCCATACCTTAATTTCATTAATTAATTTATCTTTATGTTTAATAAAAACTTTGGGGCAGAGTTGATCACAAGTGGCCCAGTTATTAATATAAGGAAGAAATCTTTTAATCTCTTTTAAGCAACGTTCATAATCCTTGATATTAGAGATAATGAAAGCGTGTAATTGATTTTCTTCAAAATAATGATGAGGCAAGGTCTCAATAAAAGATTGATCCTCTATTTCTTTGGCCATTTTCTTTAATTCTGGCGTTCTAATGCCGATGATTGACTCTTTATCTATGTTTGGGATTAAAGACGCCTGAAAAGAGCGGTATCGCTCATCTTGTTTAGAAAATAAAAGAGAGAGGATTTTGTCCATCTCTCTTATTCTACAATACTATAATCGAATTTATCTATCGACTTTGGCTTTTGACGGTCCACTAACCAAGTGATCCAGTAGACGATGTTATAAATGATGAATCCGGCAATAGCGAAGCCAACAACATAAATCAATAAGAATACGATATACGGAACCTTTGGATAGATATCCGCCAAGACTGGTAAGGTGCATGGGAACTTCCAAGAAATGAAGAACATATTGAATGTATCATTTGTGAATGTTGGAACAATCGCGTTTAAGATCATCGCGTTAATAAGGAAGAAACCAAAGATTGGTAAAGCTTTCAAGTAGCTCCAATATTGGAGTTTTCCATGGTAATAGACATATAAATAGATGCCTAAGACCATTTGCATACCATGATGAATCATCGTGTGCACACAAATGCCTAAGTTATTTGTTTCAAAGACATCTCCAGGAGAAATCATGACCGCTAAACCGGCAAATAAGTTGAAGGTGCAGCAGAAGGCAATCGCTCCTTCTTTAACAAAGGCAGTTAACTTATTGGATGCTTTATTTAAAGCGATGAATGGAATGAATGTTAATGGAGTGGCACAGAATTGATATGGGAAAGCATACCATTGATAATGCCATTTAATCTCACCTTCGACTATGTCGTAAGAAAATACGAATTGCTTATAAATTTCTAAGAAAACCAAAACGCCCCAGATAATCATTAAGATACGGGAGAGTTTCTTTTCTTTAATGTTTCGACAGAAGACGCAAAGTGCCACGCAGAGAGCAATCATAATCACAAAAGAGACAATGTGGAACGCACTGTATGGTTGAATCTTTTCTGCTAAATGAAATTGAATAAATTTTAAAAATCCCATAGTCGTTATACTGCTTTAAGGGCAGCGTGTATTATTGTATACGATTAAAATATTTTTGCAAGTAAAAGAAAACTCCCCAAAGGGGAGTATTTCATTTTATTTGCTATCAACTATTGATTCTTGAAAGCTTTGAGGCCTAAGTATTGAGCTTGTTCGCCTAATTCTTCTTCAATTCTCAATAATTGATTGTATTTGGCCATTCTGTCTGTTCTAGAAGCAGAACCGGTTTTGATTTGGCCAGCGTTAACGGCAACAGCGAGGTCAGCGATTGTGACGTCTTCTGTTTCACCAGAACGGTGGGAGACCATTGTGGTATAGGCGTTAATATGGGCTAATCTAATGGCGTCTAATGTTTCGGTTAAAGTACCGATTTGGTTGACTTTAATTAAGATTGAGTTAGCGACGTTATTGTCGATACCTTTTCTTAAGAAGGCAGGATTTGTGACGAATAAGTCATCACCAACTAATTGGATCTTCTTACCGAGTTCTTTGGTTAATAAGGCCCAACCTTCCCAGTCAGATTCTGCTAAACCATCTTCGATGGTAATGATTGCTGGGTGATCTTTCACTAATTTTTCTAAGTAAGCGATGAAGCCCTTGGAATCATAGGAACCTTCACCGGATTTTTCTAAGGTATATTTACCAGTTGCGGCATCATAGAATTCTGAGGAAGCAACGTCCATACCTAAGAAGATTTGTTTGCCAACTTCGTAGCCAGCATTCTTAATCGCTTCTTCAATTAATTCTAATGGTTCTTCGTTACCATTCTTGCAAGATGGAGCGAAGCCACCTTCGTCACCGACACCAGTTTCATAACCTTTGCCTTTGACGACTTTCTTTAAAGCGTGGAATACTTCAACACCCGCTCTTAAGGCTTCGTGGAATGTATCAAAGCCCGCTGGGATAATGAAGAATTCTTGGAAATCAACGGTACTTTCAGCGTGCGCACCACCATTGATGACGTTCATACATGGAACTGGTAAGACTTTAGCGTTAGCACCACCGATGTAACGGTATAATGGTAAACCTAAGCTTTGAGCAGCGGCTCTAGCAACGGCTAAAGAGACACCTAATGTTGCGTTAGCACCTAAATTCTTTTTGAATGGAGTGCCATCGAGTTTTAATAATAAAGCATCTAATTTGTTTTGTTGTGTGGCTTCTAAACCAATGACGGCTGGAGCGATAACTTCGTTAACGTTCTTAACGGCTTTTAAAACGCCTTTGCCTAAATATCTGGATTTGTCACCATCTCTTAATTCGAGAGCTTCACTTTCACCTGTGGAAGCACCGGATGGAACGATTGCGGAAGCACGTGTACCATCATCTAATTTAACTTCAACTTCAACTGTTGGATTGCCACGGGAGTCTAAAACTTCTCTACCATGGACATAAATAATTTTTGCCATTTAAACTTTCTCCTTTAATATGACCGGGACTATTATACATGCAATTGTTAATTATTTTCAATAATAACGATTGAAAATCAAAAAAAGGCATAAGATTTCTCTCATGCCTGTTAGTTGAAATATAGAACTATTAAAGGGTCACATCACCATTAGTACAATGGATTGTTTTTAAATTTGGACAAGTACTTGAAACCCAGTTGCTTGCTTTTCGAATTGCGTTCCATTGTTCCACTGTGCCATTGTAGTTAATGGCTGTTAAAACTTCGTTATGAGCAAAGATGCTTGCGGCATGGATGTCTTCCAACGTTGATGGAAGAGTAACACTAGTTAAAGCACCACAGTAATCGAATGCTTGTGAGCCAATCTTTGTGACGCCCTCTGGCACAACAATTGATGTTAATGAATCACAATGATTGAAAGTACTACTACCAATCTCAGTGATTTTATTACCTCTAAAGGTAATCGAAGTAGCAGCTTTACAATTAGAGAACGCACTCTTTCCTAATGTTTCAACATTAGCGCCGACAACGATGCTTGTAATTTGATCAGCGTAAGCGAAGGCGAATTGGCCAATCGTTTTAACGGAATCAGGAATCACTAATGCCGTATTCATATCTGAATAATGGAATGCTTGTACGTCAATTGTTTCAAGACCTTCATTCAAAGCAACGTCCGCTGAACAGTGATAGAACGCATTTTCACCAATGTATTTCACGCCTTGGAGTGTGACCATATCTATCTCATCGACTTGAGAGAAGTCATAACCAAGTAAGTTACCACCAGTGACGGTTACATTCTTCAAAGAATATGGAATGTAGTAATAAATATAATGGCTACTATCGTATGATTGATGAGCGCCATAAGTAATGCTATTTCCTAAATTCGTCTTGGAGAAAAGGACACCAAACAGAGTTTTGAAAGAAGGCTCTGTTGCGTCTTTATCAACACCAACATAAGGAATTGTGAGATCGATTAATTCGTTAGCACCGGCTAATGCGCCTTCGTTAATCATTTCAACTTTATCGGTAATTGTAATGGATGTAATGATTGTTTGTTCAAAAGCCATTTCCGAAACAACACCACCAGTATCGATAACTGTGAGTAATGACGAAGGCATATAGTACATATCAGCGCCGATTAACATCTCGTATGAACCTTCAAATGAAGCAGTAGAGAACAATGTGCTGATGTGGCCATAAATTGGGAAACCAAGTGTTTCTAAGGACTTACATCCAGCAAAAATATTCCACCCGACACTATCCAAATCGTTATCTTCATTTGACCAATAGAATGATTTTAAGGATTTACAGTTTTTGAAAGCACAGCTTCCAACACTACTAACGGATCCTGGAAGTGTTAATGATTCAATAGCGGTAGCTTCAAAGGCATAAGCGCCAATGGAATCTAAGTAATTATTTCCTAAGGAGATGGTTTTCAAACTTGTGCAGCAACTAAAAGCGTACTCCTCGATATCTGTAGCGTAAGGAAGGTAGATGGCTTGAAGACTAGATAGCCCTTCGAAATAATGAGTATAAACTTTTTGACCTTTCACTGTGATTTCAGTAAGTGAGCTAGGAATATAAGCATCTCTATAAGTACCACCGAGTGGTTTTGGTTGTGAGATCTTATATAATCCTTCACCCGCGGTTGTTCCGAAGAAATATGAAATGAGAGAATTGTATTCTTCGTTATAACTAAAGGCGCTTGTCGGTCCGACAAATGGGACAAGTAAGCCTACTAACGACTTCATGTTAGCAAAAGCACCTTCACCAATTCTTACAACAGAATCAGAAACGGATAATGTATCCACGTTAACGCAATCTTTAAAAGCGTTTTCGGCAATGTATTTTACTGGTCTTCCATCATAGAATGTCTTTGGAATGACAACATCACCACTATAGTTTTTATCAACTAAGCCTTGGCAGTTCCAACCATCATCATATTCTTCATCCATGATGAAGATGGATTCATACCATTGGGCGGTATAAGTCACATCAGCGGTCACTGGGGCTAATGTTTTATCCCAGCCTGTATAGTAATAGGCTTTGCCTGCTGAAGTTTGATAACCAGATAAGTCACCATCAAAATGTGGCATTGTGCCTCTTTCAACATTGGTGTCGGTTTCCACTACTGTGCCATTGAAACCAACCCATGTGACTGTATATTTTGGTTTTTCATGTAATTCGATATCTAAGATTTGTTCATTTGCACCAATCGTACTCGCAACATAAACAGTGAATGTTTCATCAGGAGAAAGGTATTGGAAGTTGTCAATCTTAGTAAAGCCTAAAGAAGGGAGTCTACTGGCGTAGAAATTAACTGTGTAGTCTGGATCTCCTGTATTTTTTAAACCATAGAAAACAATATAGAAGCCGTTATTGCCTGAATAGACATGCACATCATAAGATGTGATTGCGGCATCTTGTAATTGTGGCAACGCAAATGGCGATAAACCAATTGCAGTAAACGCAGCGTTTACATCGTTAGTTGGCCAAGCCACTAAGTCTGGTGATTCAGTAGGTAAAAGTGGCCCTATATCAATTATATAGACATAGAACTTATTCGTTGGTAAGTTTGGAGTAATAGCGTTTTGCCAATAATCAAAAGTAGCTAATTGGCTTGCTTTTGACATAAGTTGACCATTAGCATAGGCATCAACATTAGTGAGGGTGCCACTACCTTGATGTTTAATATTTGTTTCATCATAAATACCAACATAAACATAGGCTTGGACATTTTTCCCTTGTAAAGAGGCTGGGAAATAATAGTCTTCTGCACTATCACTATTTTTAATAACAGATGTTGAGCCGCCTACAACATAGGCAACCCAACCAAACGCCAATGCATTATCATTGTTTTTGAATGAATATGCATATTCACGGGCTTTATACAAATCACCGACGTGGAGTTGTGGGATTGTAATAGATAGTTCATAATCGCGACCATTTTTCTCACCACAACTACAAACATATTCTAGTGTATCTGGATTCTTAACAAAGTTATGTTCGTGTTGTCCGCTTATAGGAACAGCATTAAATTTTGCAGTATATGAGGTGCTTTCAATAACAACACGAATATCTGGAGCCCAGCCAGCGAAAACATAATTATATTCACTATCACTTGGTTTACTTGGAGTAGGACCATCATATGTTGGTGTATCTCCAGTATATGCAGTATCAGTTTCTAAAACACTGCCATCATAGTTTTTCCAAGTAATGGTACATTGACGTGGAGGTAGGACTATATTTTTTCTACAAATAGAGCAGAAAGCAGATCTTTCACCTGTCATGGTATCAATGCCTGGAGTGCCTAAATCATGTTCTCCTTTGTCCGCCACTTCAGAGCAGCCTGTACAAGCATGCCAGTGATATGTTTCATCAACGCTCCATTCACTAGACCATTCATGTACATGTTGTTCACCTGTGGCAGGGATGCTTTCATATGCAACATAGCCACAAACCGTACATTCATGATATTTAAGACCTTCTTCCGTTGGAGTTGGATCTTTTGCGATATGCCAATCACCAAATTCGTGTTCGGCTTTGTCTTTGACAACATCGTGGCCACATGTCGAATCGTGCCAGTGATATTGATCGTCATTGCTCCAAGAGTTCTCGTTGAAAGTATGGACGTGTTGTTCACCACTATCAGGCGGAGTTTCAGAAGAGATTGGATCTATTGGCTCAACGCTTGGATTAGATTCGTCCCGTGAATCTAAAGAGTTAGAACTTGGGCGTTTCACACTGCAACCACAGGATGTAACC
>JAEEGH010019815.1_pt1 | contig 14069 bp, 15 predicted proteins | sample 9134181 | NCBI WGS metagenome assembly JAEEGH01 (sample SAMN16246544, study PRJNA631951) | gut metagenome | biome: gut microbiome; feature: rumen; material: DP-attached | host: Bos | place: Iran: Karaj | collected 2018-10 | reverse complement strand
ATTTCTTGTAATTTTTGACGGTTTACGCTGCAAAGGTAATCAAAAAAGATTTAAAACAATCAGTTTATGGCAGTTTTTTTCTTATGAATATGTTTTTTTCGTACCTTTGCAGAACGGATCATGGGGGTCCGGATCATGGGGGTCGGTTCTACTGATCATTTTTTACGTTGAAAATTTGGATGTTGAATCATGGGGAGTTAAGAACGATGTGTAATACAGAAACTTCAAAAAATGATCAGTAGAACCGACCCCATGATCCCCAAAAAGTGGAAAGTTGTTTGGTCCTCTTTTTCGTTACTCATTACTTCCCAAGAACGATATCCGCTTCAGCGGCAGCTGCAGAATTTGTCTTTTGTCATATCGTTATTGTTTAGAAGTTCGAATCAATCAAATTGTGTGGGTCATATTCCCATGCCCAAGAAAGTTCATTCTCTTCTTTCAAATCGGATAAATGACCATTACCCAGTCGAGCTAAAGCTTTTCTTCCATCGAAATGTTTCTCAACAAACTCCTTCTGATCTTGGAAAAGATCCAAAGAACTGATGATACTGTTGTACACATAGCAGAAATGTTTCCATTCTTTTCGGATATACTCAGTAGCGTAAGGAGGTTGGTTCAATTTTTCGCGTCTATGCAATTTACAGTCCATGACATCTTCAAACAGTCCAGCTTTGTCTTCACCTGTTAAGGCAATTGTTTCCCACCCATTGGTGTTGGGTTCCCATTGTGGCCTACGATCTCTCACCATGTTATGATGAAATTGCCCTGTCTTTTCTTTGTATTCAAGTAACATTAATTCAACCATATCTCTTATTTATTATAATTCTTCTGTGAATAATAATCGATTTTAAAAATTATCATCATCACCTGCTGAGATAGTTTTTGAACATATGTTTTTCACCAATTCCTTAATCTTTTCTTCAAGTGACGCAGAATATAATAACAGACCTTTTTTTGCATAATATAACCCTTTATAATTATACTCTGGTATTATACTGCTTAATAAAGCTGTTCCAGTGGTCACTCCCAGATCATTCCAATCCATATATATACTGGGAACTATAAAAGTGTATTGAACTTTCTCGTCCTTGCATCTGACTTTTAGTGTAAAATCTGCATAATAATTATAACCTCCAGATATATTTACTTTTCTATATCCAAGGAAATATTTCCCCTTGAATACGATTATTCCACCATCCTTGTCCTGAACGTCTATATTCGTTTTGGATTGTTTGTTGCTACCCATGATGTCACTAAGCACCAGTAGTGTCCGTTCGTATAAAGATGTAGCATTTACTCCTTTATATTTCTCAACAATCTTTAATTCATACACACCACTCTCGTTCAGCGTTGTTTGTGCGCTGATAGTCATTACCATCAACAGCATGATTGTGATTGATAATACCTTTTTCATAATCTATCGTTTTTAGTTAATTATTTTGCTCCTTTTCTTCTATTACACTCTCTGCACAGCATCTGGCAGTTCTCCGCGCTCGTGGGCCCGTTCTGGCTCCACGGCGTGATGTGGTCGGCCTCCATCTCCGAAATCTCAAAGTGCTTGCCGCATATCTGGCACATGCCGGCCTGCCGCGTATAAGCTGCCTTGGCCATCGCGGGCGAGAACTTGCGGATGTTCAGACATCGCTCGTCGCCGCCCAGCACATACTCGTAGGCACCGGCCTTATGCGTCACGTCGTCGTCCATCCACAGCCGCTCCAACTCCCTTTGAAGTGCGTCTGTGTCAATGTCCTCTTTGTCTTTGAAGCGTTCGTAGATGCCGCCCCAGTCCAGCCCCTTCATCAGCGGGTCGTACTTCGGGAACGTCGCCTCCACCCAGTTGATAACCTTTTGGAAGTAAAGCATTAGGTCGTTGGCGTTTGGTTTCTTCTGGTATTCGCCCATATATGCCTCAATCTCACCGCCGAACCGCTCCTTATCGGCATTGGCCGCCCATTTGAGCACAGTCTCCAGATACTTCTGACGCTTCGGATCGCCCGTCAGGTATCGCTGCCCCATCAGCACGCCCTTGCCCGTCTGCTTAGAGAACCGCTTCTTCGCGTCGGTGAGCCATGCACCAGTAAAAACGGCGTTGCGCATCTCCTGGTCGGACAGCCGCTCGCCCTGAATGTTGATGACATTAAACCATTTCAGTTTCTCCGACTGCGTTCCGCGGCAGACATAAACCAGCAACTTGTAGTCCAATATCTTCTGGCGCACGTCTGGTGTCTGATTGTGGAAATAGAGTTTGTCGACGCGGAACACTCGGTCCAAGTAGCGGCAGATGCTGAGCGTGCGCTGTTGCCCGTCCAGCAGTTCGTAGTGGTCGCCCTCGTCGCTCCAATAGATGACGTTCAAGGGGAAGCCCTGAATGACCGAGCGGATGACCTCCTGTTCCTGCTCGGGCTTGTAGATGTACTCGCGTTGATAGGCAGGACGGATGTTCAGCCGTCCGCCGTAGCCGTAGATGTCGCTCAATTCGTCGTACTCGTAGCCGTCGTAAAGCTCGGCTATCGTCACTTCCTTTAATTCGATGTCCATAGGGCTGAAGTTTGTTTATTGTTTCCTTCGGATTAGCAATCTTGCGTAGGTGGCTTTCAAAGTGCCATCAACATAGTAGGCGGCGCGGCGGTTTAAATCGCCAGCATTCGGCACGTCGTCCTTCGTATATTCTTTGGTCTTCAAACCGTACTCGTTGCCGCGATCGGTAATGCCGAGAATTTCAAACTGGTCGGGGTTGTATCTGTCAAGGAACGTAATGGGTACGCCCATCACCCCATCGTAGTCCTCGGGAATGTTCTGCGTTTTCGATACCTCGATAGCGTCGTAGTTGTCATAGTGGGGATATTCTTCTGGCGAGTATTTCTTGAAAAATTCCAGTTCCTCATGGCGCTTCTTCGTGTCGAGGTTGGTGAACCACGTGATATTACCCATACTTCTCCATTTCTGACCCGTTTCATCCTGCCAGTATCTCGTCTCCCTCGGTTCATAGTCTGCTGGCACTCGGAAGGCCATGTCGCCAGAGTTGTAGCCAACCCAAATGCGGTTCTCCATGATGAGAGGGAAAATTTCTTTGTAGCTGATGGCATTCTGATTGCCGATAATGAGGAATTTCTTGTCGTAGTCCATCAGCTGCTTGACGTATTCGCGGAAGAGTGAGAACGGCGGGTTCGTCACCACGATGTCGGCCTCCTTCAGCAATTCTATGCACTCCCGCGAGCGGAAATCGCCGTCGCCCCTGAGGGGTTTCACGTCCAGTTCCTCCGGGTCAATGCGGTTGTTGCCGTTGCGGTCGCCGTCGTAGATGATGTAAACCGCCTGCTCTTTGTCGTGCTGGCTGAACAGGTCGATGTTGTTGTTCTTGTAGCACGTACAGATGAGCCGCTTCAAGCCCAGCCACTCAAAGTTCAGCGCGAAATACTGGAAGAACTCAGACACCCTCGGGTCGTCACAGTTGCACAACACCGTCTTACCATCGAACTGACGCCGGTAGTGGTACACCTCCCGTTCGATGTCCTCACATCGCGTGTAGAACTCGTCCTTCTTCGCCTCTTTTGCCTGATGCAGGTTTGTATTCTTGTTTGCCATAGATTGATAGTCTTAAGTTTTAAAAGCACCAACTATCAATCACGCTATGATGCATAAAAAGAGCGCGATGCCCTTATTGCGCATAGCAAGGGGTGAAAGCGTAGGAATACTTTTGGAACCCCTGTCCATCATAAGTCGCACCACGCTCAAGGCGTGTTGCATAACTATATGATGGCACACGTGGTCACCAACTACGGATCACCTGTCACTTATTATTATCGTGCTTGTTATACCAATTAGAGTTTCCTACGCTTTTCTTGGCTATGCGCGAAATAATAGCGATGCATTATTAGTCCGGATTTTTCCCCGAACCGAGGGCAAAGATAAGAAGAATATCTGGAACGACAAAACATTTTCGCAGTTTTTCATGAAAAAGGCATGGGATTGTTCCCATTGGAGGCGCGGTAGGTTATGATTCTCACCCACACCGTAGGCAGACAATAGAGTGCATTAACTATTTTTAGAGAAATTTTCTCGTCCCGTCTTAATTGTTATGATGGGATTTTTTGTATCTTTGCGGTCTTAAATTTGTAACAGCCTATGGAGAAATATGCCATTTATACTTATACTCTTAAAGAGAAGTCTCGTCGGAACGATGGATTGTTTGACGAGGAGATGTTAAAGATAGCCAGTATGCCGCTGGAAAAAAGGTTTGAGCTGCTGTTTGGCAACAAGCGTGGAGCCATACTTCAGGTTCAGAAGTTCAAGACTCGTGGTGATGCTGAGCCTTATCCGTGCTGTGTGCTTAACCACGATGAGCATGTGATATTGCTTCGGTTGGAGAAAGAAAAGGAAGTTGGATTATGGGAGAAGCAGTCGACAAATGATCCCGTTCCGAACATTGACAAGACCCCACGTAAGTCAACACCCTACTCGTATATTATCATTGACAATCGCCCCGATATACGTCAAATTGCCATTCAGACGAATACTGAGGCTTGGCGTAATCCCAACGATGTCCGTGACTTGCTTCAGGAGAGCCTGAACTGGAGGCTTGATGTTGATGACTATGGATTGGAGGTGTCGATTAAGTCAAAGATGCTTCCTTCGAAGTTTTGGGAGTACGTCGACAAACGCAGGAAGGAGGATCGGGTGACGATTAAAAGTATGACGTTTTCGTTTACTAATCACAAACGCCGACCAGAGATTGATATCAGTCAGGCTTTGTCATCTGAGTGGCGCCATTTGGAGAGTTTCATGAACTGGATAGACAATCTTGGTGGTGACAAAGGTGAGATAAAGATTACTCCTCCTCATAACAATGCGTTGTTGACGAGCAGGAAATATGCCGATATCAAGCACATGGTGGAAATCTGTATGAACAGCAATTACTCGCTGACTGTTGTCTTCTCCGATGACATTACTTACAAGTGCAATCAAGACTTGCGCGCTGAAATGCCCATGCGTAGTGAAAACATTCGCATTGAGTTTGAACATGGATACAAAGAATTATTCAGCCCTTACCGGTTGGTAGAGTGGCTGGACGATGCTATTAATTTCGCTAAATCATACCAAGATGTTGAAGACGTTAAGCCCAAGCTTGGAAACAAGGCTAAAAAGCAGGTTTCATGATCATCCGTTGTGGCTGACATGTCAGAAAGTGTTCCATCACTACATGGCCAGCATAGACTGGAATAGCTTTACCTCCGAACATTTGTTCATAAAAGTTGCCGAGGTGCTGGATGCCATTTTCTATGACCCAATGTCGGCTAAAGGGTATGTTCATACTCTTTGGGACGACCTGAAGATTAAGTTTAAGACAACTCCTGAATACTTAACAAACGGTAATCCCTCGCAGCAAGACCTTGATACCGTCTGCGGCATTCTGTTCTACACCGTTGCTGCTGTCTTAAGCCTCCATTGGCGATCGTTATATAAAGAGGAAATAGTCGGAATGCTGCGTGATGAAGTTAGGGAAAAAGGAATGTTTAAAAATGTTGAAGAAGAGCATATTATTATCAAGAATCTCTGTATGTATTCCGAAGGGTTGGAAGATTGGGTTATCAAATACTCGAAAGACCAATCGTGTCTTTCGGATGAAATCAGTTATGCTTTATCAGTAGATGCTACGAATGTCAATGCCAAGGTGATTCCTGATTTTACTCCGACAGGCAAAACATTTAGCATGACAACAAAGATTATAGAAAGACAGCTCACCATGATAGCCCAAAGACTAACTCAGGCTAACAGGCTTGACCCGGATTGTCCTATGGACGACTGGCTCAAACTGTTTTCTGGTACAGACGAGATATTCACTATCAAGTGGTTGGGGCATCCAGGAGAACTACGTGACTTGTTCAAAATGCTCACTGACAAGAAAACGAAACAAAGCACAGGCTATATTACACCTAAATACGATTATCAGATTATTGTCCGTTCACATTTCGTAGATAAGGATGGCAACTATTTCAAGGACTTGCGTGGACAAAAGAGTATTGACGAATTCAGTCCTATTCTTGACGATTGTAAATTTATGCTTGAGTGCATGATTACAAAGGTAACCAATGTTATGAGAGTTCTTATGATGGAGCATCAGGCCGAACTCGAAGAGATGGGCATTTACTACAATACGACGGCTGCCAAAAAGAGCGATGGACAAAGGGTGAGAAACAAAAGGCAGACAAAGAAGCAAGCAATATAGCCACCTGAGTGATTTCTTTTATTTTTTTATAGCAGGCTGATAATCAGTCTGCTATATTTGCTTTTTCATAGGCAATAACAACATTGTCTACCACAATGTCTACTACATTGTCTACCTAATGCATACTTTTTCAATGTCTACGGACCCTCATAATAGCGAGGGAAGTAAGATATGAGAAAGAATAAGAAAAACGCCACAAGTTGTGGCAGCACGCAGTCCAAAGGGCTGTTGGAGTTTGTAGATGCTCTGAATAAGGGCGTTAGTGAGAATCCTGAGAAGAGTATCGTGAGGTCTGTCATCGTTAGCAACCTGCGGGATGAGTTTCAGCCTAACGGGTTTGCTGAAGGACTACTGATGGACACCTATCCTGACTGGATGCCACAGAGGCTGCGCAACCAGATGGAGGATGCCCTGCGTGGACTTGACGGGGCTATGGCCATCGAAGTAGCCGACAACCTGCTGGACTGCTGGTCGTTTGGTGTGCGCCATTACATCGGGATAGAGTACATCGACCGCATGTTGCACTCGTTGTACAACAAGGTTTTCTTTGCTGCTGAGCGGCAGGGAATCGAGTTGCCGATGCATTACTAAACGGTAAACCTGGAGCACACTTCTCCATATATAATATAAGGTGGGTGTGCTCCACTTCACAAACAACAAAAGTTAGGAGACAAAAAATATGAATTGCAAGCAACACAACTTGAGCCTGTTCAACGGGCCGATAACAAACAAGCAACCGGCTGGGGTGGTGACGACGTTCTGGGTGTTCCAGTACGTCAAATCGAACATGGCGAAGCCGGAGACTGAGGAACTCAGGGCGATTGCCAAGGAGCTGAAAGCAAACAATTTTGCCGACGTTGACAAGATGGTGAAGGACCGCCAGCGCGACTACAAGGGCTCGCGGCTGAAGTATGTGACGCCATCGGGAACGTTTGGCTATTGCAACGATGCGAGCCTGATCTGTCATTCTGGACTGCTCTGTATGGACTTGGACGACATATGTCCTATCAACGAGGTGAATCCTGTGTTCTACAACTTCCTGCCTGAATGCTACAATATGGCAACCCAGGAGACCGATGCCGTGGAGGCGCTGAAACAGCGACTCATTGACGACCAGCGCTTCAACACCGTCTTAGCGTTCCGTTCGCCTCGTGGTAATGGTTTGAAATGGTGGATAGAAATTGACCCTGAGCGCTGCGAGCACCGCGTATGGTTCCAGGGACTCAGAAACTTCCTGATGTCGCCAGAGTACGGGCTGACGGACGAACAAGTTGACAAGCACTGTGGCAATCCGTCACGTGCCTGTTACCTCAGCCACGACCCGCTGGTGTATCTTAGAACTGACTTGATTGAAGACTTTACTATTTGATAATCTGACAGTTATGGAGAACAACAATTTTTCTTTCGACCCCACTCAGTGGGTCAACATCGAGACCAAGCAGCAGGGCACTCCGGTGCCCGCTGCAAACGGTCAGACACAGTCTGGCCAAGTGACTAACCCCCAGAGCAGCCCGACGGACTTTTCCGTTGAGCTCCAGAAGGCGAAGGCGGTAGCGGAGGCCTTGACCAGCCGCGGTGCCAATATTGCCGAGTCGTACGACGACTACCTGAAGCTGGGCTTCGCCCTTGCCGACGGCTTGGGTTCGGATGGCCGCGACATCTACCACGCCCTCTGCGCCCAGTCGGCGAAGTACCGCGAGGCCGACTGTGAGAAGAAGTGGCAGGAGTGTCTGCGTCGTAAGGACGGTCGCACGACTATCGCAACTTTTTACAAAATGGCCCAGGATGCCGGCATAGACCTCTCAGCCATCAGCCGTCAGTTTCTGCCATTTCCGCCACTCCGCCACGGCTCTGCGGAAGAAAGCATAACTATGCAGGGAAGCGTGGTTGTCAGCAAGCAAATGACTGATAATAAAATAATTAGTAACAACAAAACACTCCAGAACCAGCCCTCCATTACAGCTGTACAAAGCGATGGCGGAGTGGCGGAAATGGCGGAGATTGACGGTAATTCAGCAGATCAGATGCTTGACGCATCGGCCATTGTTAATCCGACTTTTTCTGACAAGCTGGACATCAACGACCTGCCGCCTATTGTTCGTGATGCCGCACAGCATCAAGTGACGCCCGAGGGTAAGGACAAGGTCATACTGAGTGTGCTCAACCTGGCATCGGGTTTTACGCCCAACGTCTGCGGCATCTACGACCGCCGTCTGGTGTTTCCGCCTTTCTACGACTTCATCGTGGCACCGTCGGGTGCCGACAAGGGTGTCATCCCTGCCTGTCGCGCACTCGTTGACCCCATTGTATACGAGATTCGCAGCCAGTATGAGTCCGAACATCGTGAGTATCTGAAACAGAAGGCAGCCTACGATGCCTTGAGCAAAAAGGAGAAGGTAAACGCCACCGAGCCCGAGGAACCTCTCTACCGCACACCCATCATCTCGGTAAATGCCTCGGCAACGGCTTTCTATCAGGATCTGGCGGCCAACGGCGGCTGGGGAGCTATCTTCGAGACTGAGGCCGACACGCTGACACAGGCCGTCAAACAGGACTATGGCGACTACTCTTCGGGACTGCGCAAGGCCTTCCATCACGAAACCATCGACTACAGCCGCCGCAAGGACAACGAGCACGTCTATGTGGCAAAGCCTCGCCTGTCCATCCTCCTGACCTGTACGCCAGGACAAGTGCCACTGCTGCTGTCACCTCAGAACACAGAGAACGGACTGGCCAACCGCTTCATGTTCTATCTGCTGCGCAAAAGCCGAGGCTGGCGCAATGTCTTTGACGACTGCGAAGAGACGCTCTACGAGCAGATGGCACCGCTCGGCCTGCGCTTCAAGGCTATCTTCGACAACCTGAAAGCCTTCAGCAAGGCCCCCCTGAAGTTCACGCTCAACGAAGAACAGAAAGAGCGCTTCAACCAGTTCTTCGAACCGCTCTACAACGAGCAGATCGGACTTCATGGCGAGGAACTCGATGCTTTCGTATTCCGTCTGGGACTTACCACCTTCCGCATAGCCATGGTACTCACCGTCCTGCGACATGAAGAGCAGCAGCCGCACTTCAACCCACAGGGCGAACCATTAGTCTGCACGGAGAACGACTTCCAGACGGCAATCACCGTTGCCTCGTGTCTCATCAACCACACCGTCTTCGTTTACAAACGGCTGTTGCCACACAACGAGACACCGCTCAGCACCTCTGGCAAGCCCATGACACCACAGGAGCTCACCTTCTTGAACGCCCTCCCTCGTGAGTTCACCAGAAAAGAGTTTCTGCAGATAGCACGACAACTCCAATTGTCGCAACGCACGGCAGAACGCTATGTAGGTGCTTTCATCACCGACTACAATGTGGTAGTACGCATCAGTACCGGTCATTATTGCAAGCGTTAATACACACAAAGAAAGCTGAAACCTAAAACCCGAAAGTGCCGTAACAACCCTCAGAAGTTGCGGCACTTTCCGTCAGAAATCACCTAGAAAAGTCGCAGAAATCACGGCAACTTCCTGAGGAAATCACCGCAACTTCTGAAGGAAATCACGGCAACTTCTGAAGGAAATCACGGCAATAATTGAAGGAAAACCACGCGATTTCTGTTGGAATGTCTGAGGAAGGAACAAGATAAAATAGTTAAAAACCCCGTCTGGGAACAAAAATGTTCCAAAAATATTTGGAAGTTTGGAACAGAATCGTTACCTTTGCACCGTTCATTAAAACAAGCGTTCTATGAAGTATTCAGAGTTTTACCGACTGATTGAACAGCACGGCTGGACAATCAAGGGGGGCAAAGGGCACTACAAATACGTGCATCCTGACTACCCGTACTTCATTCCAGTCGGCAGACACAAGACTCAGGAAATACCGAAAGGTACTCTTGACGGTATGCTGAAGGCCGCAGGGTTGAAGTGAACTAAAGAGCTTCTGAGAAGCTTCCCGCCTCCTTTTCGGAGGGGGCGGGTTTAATGAACAAAACTTAAAATGGCAATGACGATGAAAAGGATTACAGCAATTATCGAGAAGGCCAGCGACGGTGGTTATGGCATCTATGCCAAAGGCAACCTCCCGCTGTTCAGCAGCGGTCTCACCGAGGATGAGGCACGCGAGGAGTTCGAGACTCTGGTCCGTGAACAGGCGGAGTTTATGAAGGAACGGCAGGGCGAGTACCCTGACTGGTATTCCGACGACGTGCAGGTAGACTATCGTTACGACATGAGCGGCTTCTTCCTGGCCTTCCCGTTCATCAACGTGTCGGAGTTCGCCAAGAGCCTTGACATCAACCCGTCGCTGATGCGCAAATACAAGAGCGGAATAGCCAAAGCCGGTGAGCGGCAAAAGGACTTGATACAACGAAAGTTTGACGATATAGTGACCCGACTCAGCGCCGTGAGGTTCTGAATCCGGAACGCTTGTTTAATGAACAACGACCAGGGGTGTAACGACGTGTTACATCCCTTTTATAATGTTGTCCTCCGTTGTCCCAGTTGTCTTTATTAAGAACACAAAAGTGGTCGTTATCATAAATAAAAAAAGTTGATGTTTTTCTTGAAAAAAAAGTGCGGAAATGTTTGGTAATATGGAAAATATTTAGTAACTTTGCAACAAAGAAAAGGTACTAAAGTAGAGTCCTTTTTCTTCGGCGGGAACTGGTCACCCGATGTAGCTGACCAGATGAAGTCTCATACCATCAAAAACACACAACGCGTATGAACTATTATGCACTGGCGAAGAACAACAATGAGCATTCGCCGATTTTCGGAAAGTACACGGCAAGACCGGTGTATCCCGACGAGTTTGTCGACCTGAACGTGGTCGCAGAGTTTATCCAGGAGCAGGCTTCGGTCAAGAGATCGGACTGCAAGGCCGTCATCGACGAGATGGGCAAGGCCATCAAGCACTTCCTCGGCATGGGCTGTAAGGTCAGGATCGAGGGGCTGGGAATCTTCAAGCCCGGACTGAGCTCGAAGGCCGTCAACCACCTGGAGGACTGGAACCAGGCCGAGCACCTGAAGTCGACGAAGCTGCTGTTCACGCCCGACAAGATCAAGGTGGGCAAGAAGAAGGTTGCCGAGGCTATCTCGGAGGTTACCTGGCAGATGCGCGACGTGGCTCTCGACAGCAAGGGCAATCCGCTCTACGGCGCCAAGGCTGTCCGCGAGGCCAAGAAGCAGCACGAGGAACCCTAAATGGAAAAGCCCTCTCCAGAAGGAGGGGGTTTTTCTTTTGGTGATTCCGTCGGGATTCGAACCCGAGACCCACAGCTTAGAAGGCTGTTGCTCTATCCAGCTGAGCTACGGAACCCCACGTCTTGCGATTTCGGCTGCAAAGGTACAAAGAAAAATTAAATATTAAACATTAAACATTAAAAAATATGCCACGGAAGGGTAAAATTATGCATTATTTCGTACTTTTGCACGAGAAAAAATAGTCACATCATGGCAATTATCGAGATTTCTTCGCTTCACGAACCAGGCATCGAAGTGTTCAGCACGTTGACGGAAGCCCAGTTGCGCATGGAACTGGAACCAGAGAAGGGACTGTTTATCGCTGAGAGTCCTAAGGTGATCCGTGTGGCTTTGGATGCCGGCTGGGAGGCTACTGCCCTACTCTGCGAGCGCAAGCACCTGACTGGCGATGCCCAGGACATTGTTGAGCGTGTTGGCGACATTCCCATCTATACCGGCAACCGTGAGGTGCTGACGCAATTGACGGGCTATACTTTGACGCGCGGTGTGCTGTGTGCCATGCGCCGCAGACCGATGCCGCCAGTGGATGAAATTGTGAAAGAGGCACGCCGCATTGTCGTCATAGAGGCTGTTACGGACACTACCAACATCGGTGCTATTTTCCGCTCGGCAGCAGCACTTGGCATTGATGCCGTCCTGTTGACGCGCGACACCTGTGACCCCTTAAACCGCCGTGCCGTGCGCGTCTCAATGGGCTCAGTATTCCTTGTTCCCTGGACGTGGCTCGATGCTCCCATTACCTCGCTGCACGACTATGGTTTCCGCACGGCAGCCATGGCGCTGAGCGACAACAGCATCTCGCTGGACGACCCTCGGCTGGCCGCTGAAGAGCGTCTGGCCATCATCATGGGGACAGAAGGCGACGGCCTCCCCCATCAGACGATAGAAGAGGCCGACTATACGGTAAAAATCCCTATGGCTCACGGCGTCGACTCGCTGAACGTAGCTGCCGCTGCTGCCGTGGCTTTCTGGCAATTAAGGGTTTAGTCCAGTCCGAAGAGGACGCGCAGACCACCATCGACGCCCGAGAAGCCCATGAAGGCCAGGGAAAGCAGTCCGGCAGACAGCATGACAATTGCCATTCCGCGCATACCCTTGGGAATGCTACACAGTTCCAGTTGCTCGCGCATACCGGCAAAGACCGTCAGCGCCAGTCCGAAACCAATGGCCGTCGAGAAGGCATAGACCACGCTCTGCAGCAGGTTGAAATCCTTCTGGATGACGAGGATGGCGACACCCAGCACGGCACAGTTAGTGGTGATGAGCGGCAGGAAGATGCCAAGTGCCTGATAGAGTGCCGGCGACACCTTCTTCAGGATAATCTCGACCATCTGAACCAACGAGGCAATGACCAAGATGAAGGCAATGGTCTGCAGGTATTGCAGTCCAAAGGCGTCAAGCACGAACTTCTGTACCAGCCATGTCACGATAGTTGCCAGGGTGAGCACGAAGGCGACAGCTGCCGACATACCCAAGGAGGTGTCAACCTTCTTCGAGACACCGAGGAAGGGACAGATGCCGAGGAACTGCGACAGAATGATATTGTTGACGAATATCGCGCTAATGAAAATCAATATATATTCCATAATTATCGGTATTACGTTATTACGAATTACGTTACTACAAATTGCGCTATCACGAATTGCGTAACTTATTCACGATGGCGATGAGGAATCCCAGCATGATGAAAGCCCCCGGAGGTAGCACGAAGAGCAGGATGTTGTATGTCTCGGGCAACAAAGTCAGGCCAAACACGGAACCTGAACCCAGAATCTCGCGGCAGATGCCCAGCAGTGTCAGACCCAGCGTAAAGCCCAGACCAATGCCGATGCCGTCGAAGAGCGATGCTATAGGCGAGTTCTTGGCAGCAAAGGCCTCAGCGCGACCGAGGATAACACAGTTGACCACTATCAGGGGAATGAAGAGACCCAGCGCTGCGTCGATGTCAGGCAGGAAAGCCTTGATGACCAGCTGGAGCATGGTGACAAAGGCTGCTATGACGACGATAAACACGGGGATGCGCACCTTATCAGGGGTGACACTCTTCAGACACGATATCACAAAGTTGGTACAAATAAGCACAGCCATCGTTGCCAGTCCCATCGACATGCCATTCATGGCCGACGTGGTAGTAGCCAGCGTAGGACACATACCGAGCATCAGGACGAACGTAGGGTTCTCCTTGACGATGCCGTTTTTGATAATCTGTATTGCGTTCATATCTTAGTCCTCCTTAACTTGTTTCGTCGCACCTGTCTCAGCGTCAGTGGCAGGCGTCGCCTTGTAAGCATTATAAGCATTGTTAACAGCGAGCAGGAAAGCACGGCTGGTGATGGTAGAGGCCGTGATGGCATCCACTTGTCCGCCATCCTTGGATACCGTCAGCGGCTCAGCTGGACTCTTACCGATGATGTCACCCTTCTCACCCTTCTGGAACCACTTGTCGGCCTTTGCACCGAGTCCCGGGGTCTCAGCATGTTCGAGGAGCGTATATCCGAGGATATTGCCATCGGGGTCGAAACCGACAAGCACCTTAAGGTCGCCACCAAAGCCACCCGTGGTGCTCTGTACAGCAGCGCCGAGATCTTTAC
>JAEEGH010019814.1_pt1 | contig 14070 bp, 13 predicted proteins | sample 9134181 | NCBI WGS metagenome assembly JAEEGH01 (sample SAMN16246544, study PRJNA631951) | gut metagenome | biome: gut microbiome; feature: rumen; material: DP-attached | host: Bos | place: Iran: Karaj | collected 2018-10 | reverse complement strand
AGACGAAAGATGCGCGGCAGGCAGGAAAAATCAGCGCTCTGGCCAAGCAGGAAAATTTCCCTAGGCAGGCCGCAAAAATGAAGTCCGAGAGGCGACACGAGAACAAAATCCTATGTTTAACTAAAAATTATTACAAATTATGGCACTGAAAGTAAAAGCAGTAGAGAAGAAGATCAAGTTTGACAAGAACCCGGAGAACCCTGGCGTATGGCGCTACGTGATGAGCCCTGAGCTCTATACCGCACTGACACAGGCGAAGGTGGTGAAGGAGGCAGCCCTCCGCAGCGGTGTGAGCCGTGGTGTGATGCAGGCTTGCTGGGATGCAGCCGGTGAGGTCATCAAGGCGTGGGCAACAGAAGGTCACTCGGTGGCACTGCCTGGACTGGGCACCATGCGCTTCGGACTGCGCGCCAAGAGCGTTGAGGACGTGAACGACGTGAAGACCAAGCTGATCACCAGCCGCCGCATCATCTTCACTCCCAGCACCGACCTGAAGGAGGAACTGGCCAACACCGCCGTGCAGATTACCTGCTACGACCGCGAGGGCAACGAGGTGAAGCGCGTAACCTCGACCGACGAGGGCAACGTGGAGGACCCCGAGAACGAGGGTGGTGAGAATGGTTCTACGGAGAATGGATCCACGGAGAACGGTGGTCAGAACCAGGGTGGCAATACGGGTAGCGTAACGCCCAGCGGCAATGGTGGAAACACCGGCGGCAACGGCGACAACCCCGACGATGACGACGCAGGCGACACCAACTAAACGAGGTGTGATGGAAGATGTAAGAAGTAAGATGTTATGAAGAAGAACAACATTGTTGAGATTGCGGTGAAGGTTATAGTAGCCGCTCTCACAGCCTTCCTGACGGCCATCACCACGACGAGCTGCATGGGCCACGGACCCTTTTAGCGGGCTTTGCCCTAGTGAAACGCTTCGCTAGTGAATAGTGAAGAGTGAAGAGTGAACAGTGAACAGTGAACCCCTTCGACGAAGAATCGGAGGGGTTCTTGTTTTGTATTCGGAAGAAAAAACAAAAAAACTGTTTTTTTGCTTTGTTCTTCGCTCACTTATTCGTACCTTTGACTTCGTCGAAAGTACTTCCGTTCGACAATAAAAACAAAAAGTTGTTTTTTTGTTTTGTATTGTGCTCACTTATTCGTACCTTTGCAGCGTTAATGGAAAATGAAAAGATGAAAGGACTGCGGCTGTGGGCCGCTGTCGTGGCTATCGTGTTGATAGTCACGGGGTTACCCTCGTGCAACAAGACGCAACAGGCAGAACTGAAGGCTGGCCATGCTGACAGTCTGATTTTCGGTGCCGGTGCCAAGATGCAATACGACCGCATGCTGGCGCTCGTTGACAGCTTTGAGGAGACGGGCGACATCAACAAGTTGGATGCCTACCGCTGGCGTGGCACCTACTACTATCACCAGAACCAGTATCGTACGGCTGAGGTGTGCTACCGCAAGGCCCTGGACTGCGAGGTGAAGACCGACTTCGACCAGCTGTGCTACAACAAGGTGGTGCGCCGATTGTCGGAACTGCTGGTGGTGCGTGGCGACTACGACGGAGCCCTGCAGATAGCCATTCCTGCCATTGAGCGCATGAATCGGACGGGCATCGGGTCGGACGTGGACTACGCCATCCTCTACAACAACATGGGTGTGTGCCAGTTGAATCTGGGACAGGAGAAGGAGGCCAAGGAGAGTTTCCTGAAGGCCCGCGACAAATATGCCAAGCGCTGGGAGACCGACTCTACGAGCCGAGGCTTGCAAGAGGCCGTGCTGGGTACGGTATATACCAGCCTGACGTATATCAACACCCGTCGCTACGAGGAGTCCATCTACTGGATAGACCGCACGGAGATGCTGCTGGACAAATATCGCGAAATGGCGGACGCCCGCAAGCAATATTTCGACGAGTACCAGGGCCGCATTGAGATTATGCGTGCCACCGCCCTGCAGGGTCTGGGCAAGACGAAGGAGGCCTACGAGGCGTACAAGCGTTTCCAGGAGACCGCCTTCTCGCAGACCGGTGCAGGCAGGGTGCACGGCACAGGCTACCTCGTCTCTGCCCAGCGCTACAAGGAGGCTGCCAACAACTACCGCTACTTGGACAAGGCCATGCAGGAGCAAGGCTTGGAGCCCACGCTGGACGTCATCCAGCTGTATATGTTGCCCAAATACCACGCCAACTATCAGGCCAAGCGTGAGGACTCCGCCCGCGTGATGGGCATCCGCATCCTCGAACTGCTGGACACGGCCATCACCTCGCAGAAGCTGAGCGCGTCGGCAGAGTTGGCCACCATCTACCATACCAACGAGAAGGAGGCCGAGATAGCCCAGCAGCACGCCAAGATGTCGAAGATGCAGATGATTGCCGGACTGGCTGCGCTGGGACTCATCATCGTCTTCCTGCTGCTGTACACGTGGCACAAGCGTAAGTCGGCCCACCGTCTGCGCATAGCCCACGAGAAGCTGGAGGATGCACACGAGAAGCTGCAGTCGGCCTACGACAAGCTGGAGGAAACCACGCAGGCCAAGGAGCGCATTGAGAGTGAGTTGCGCATTGCCCGTAACATCCAGATGTCGATGATTCCTAACACCTTCCCCACCCGCGAGGGTCTGGACATGTTTGCCGCCATGACGCCCGCCCGTGAAGTCGGTGGCGACCTCTACGGCTATGTGCTCATGGACGACGAGCTCTACTTCTGTGTGGGCGACGTCAGTGGCAAGGGTGTTCCCGCATCCCTGTTCATGGCCCAGGCCACGCGTCTGTTCCGCATCCTGGCCACGCAACACATGATGCCTGCCGAGATAGTGACACGTATGAACGCCGTGCTGACAGAGAGCAACGAGCAGGGCATGTTCATCACCATGTTCATCGGACTGGTGGACCTGAACAGCGGACGCATGGACTACTGCAATGCCGGTCACAACCCGCCCGTGCTGGGTGTCGACGGTGACGACCACTTCATGGAGGGCATAGAGACCAATGCGCCCATCGGTCTGTGGCCCAACCTGGAATTCATTGGCGAATCGGTGGAGAACATCCGCAACAAGATGCTGCTGGTATATACCGACGGACTGAACGAGGCCGAGAACCTGCAGAGGGAGCAGTTTGGCGAGGAACGTCTGCTGGAGATCCTGAACAGTCGCCACTTCAACAGCTGCAAGGAGCTGATAGAACACCTGAACGCAGACATCGAGAGGCACCGCAACGGCGCAGAGCCTAACGACGACCTGACGATGATGTGTCTGATGGTGCTGTAAGAATTGAAGAATTGAAAAATTGAAGAATTGAAAAATTGAAGAATTGAAGAATTGAAGAATTGAAGAATTGAAAAATTGAAAAATTGAAGAATTGAAGTTAAACACTATAGGTTAATTAGAAAAATTATGGCAAAGAAAGCATTACTCATGATTCTCGATGGATGGGGAATCGGTAAACAAGGTAAGGGTGACGTCATCTACAACACACCAACTCCGTATCTGGACTATCTGACAGCGGTCAGTGCACACTCACAGCTGCAGGCCTCTGGCGAGGACGTTGGTCTGCCCGACGGACAGATGGGTAACTCGGAGGTAGGACACCTGAACATCGGTGCTGGACGCATCGTCTATCAGGACCTGGTGAAGATTAATCGTGCCTGCAAGGACGGCAGCATCGTGGAGAACCCACAGGTGAAGGCTGCCTACACCTACGCCAAGGAGAATGGTAAGAAGCTGCACCTGATGGGTCTGTGCTCAGACGGTGGCGTACACTCAAGCCTGGACCATCTGTTCAAGCTCATCGAGGTAGGTAAGCACTACGGTCTGAAGAACCAGACGTTCGTTCACTGCTTCATGGATGGTCGTGACACCGACCCCAAGAGCGGTAAGGGCTTCATCGAGCAGGTTACCAAGGTGTGTGCCGACAACGACGCAGCCATCGCCTCAATCGTAGGCCGTTTCTACGCGATGGACCGCGACAAGCGCTGGGAGAGAGTGAAGGAGGGTTACGACCTCATCGTCAATGGCACTGGCAAGCAGGCTACCGACATGGTGAAGGCCGTAGAGGAGAGCTATGCCGACGGTGTTACCGACGAGTTCATCAAGCCTATCCACAACAGCACCGTGAACGGTTGCATCGAGGAGGGCGACGTGGTCATCTTCATCAACTTCCGTAACGACCGTGCCAAGGAGCTCACCATCGTGCTGACGCAGCAGGATATGCCTGAGCAGGGCATGAAGACCATCCCCGGTCTGCAGTACTACTGCATGACTCCATATGACGCTTCATTCACGGGTGTACACATCCTCTTCCCAAAAGAGAACGTGGAGAACACGCTGGGCGAGTACCTCAGCCAGCAGGGCAAGAAGCAGCTGCACACCGCAGAGACCGAGAAGTACGCGCACGTAACGTTCTTCTTCAACGGTGGTCGCGAGGCTCCCTACGAGAACGAGGACCGCATCCTGGTGCCCTCTCCGAAGGTGGCTACCTACGACCTGAAGCCGGAGATGAGCGCCTACGAGGTGAAGGACAAGCTGGTGGCTGCCATCAACGAGAACAAGTACGACTTCATCGTGGTGAACTTCGCCAACGGTGACATGGTAGGTCATACGGGTGTCTACAACGCCATTGCCAAGGCCGTATGGGCTGTTGACCACTGCGTAGAGGCTGTCATCGAGGCTGCCAAGAAGAACGACTACGAGGCTATCATCATTGCCGACCACGGTAATGCCGACAACGCCATCAACCCCGACGGCACACCTAACACCGCCCACTCACTGAACCCCGTACCCTTCATCTATGTGACGAACAACAACAGCGCCACAGTGAAGGACGGTCGTCTGGCCGACGTTGCTCCCAGCATCCTGCACATCATGGGTCTGGAGCAGCCCAAGGACATGACGGGTGAGAACCTGATTTGCGATTGAGCGCTTCGCTAGTGAAACGCTTCGCTAGTGAATAGTGAATAGTGAAGAGTGAAAAGTGAAGAGTGAAAAGTGAAGAGTGAAAAAAGAGGGGCTTCAAATTGAAGTCCCTTCTTTTTTGTATTGTATCGCCAGCATGGTGAGGTCGTCGCTCTGCTCGGCCGCACCCGCAAAGAAGTGGACGGCGGCACTCATGCGCTGAATGAGCGGCATGGGCTGATGTTCACCCTTCTGCAACTGTTCTTTCGCCAGCTGCAGCACCTGCCGATCGCCAAACTGCTGGTGGAGCACATTCTCCGCCTCGTTGAGACCATCGGTATAGAGGAAGATGGTGGTGCCGGGAGCCATCGTGGTTTCCTGCGCAACAAACTCCCAGTCCATGAGACCAATGGGAAGGTTCGACTCGCAAGGCAGCACATCTACGCCCTCGCCTATCAGCAGCGGTGCATCGTGGCCCGCATTGCAGTAGCGCAACAAGCCCGTCTGCAGGTCGAGGACACCAATGAACATTGTCACGAACATGCTCATCTCGTTGCCGTCGCTCATAGACTCGTTCAGCGCCTTGGCGATGATGTTGGGCTCCGGGACGTGCGCAGAGACGTTGCGGAACAGCGAACGAGCCACCGCCATGAACATGGAGGCAGGAATACCCTTGCCGCTGACGTCGCCCACGCAGAAGAACAGCTTCTCGTCGTGGATGAAGAAGTCGAAGAGGTCGCCACCAACGGCCCTGGCAGGTGTCAGCTGTCCGTAGATGTCGATATCGTCGCGCTCAGGATACGGCGGGAACGTCTTGGGCAGCATCGACATCTGGATGCTGTGGGCAATGTTCAGCTCACTCTCGATGGTGGCCTTCTCGGCAGTGGTGGTCTTCAGCTGCTCGGTATAATCAGACAGCGACTGCTGCATCTTTTCGAAGGAGTCGCGCAACTGGTGTATCTCGTCACGACTCTTCATGGGTGGCAGATGAGAGTTGAAGTTACCCTTGGCCACATCGTTGGCAGACAGCGCCAGCAAACGGATGGGCAGAGAGGCTTTCCTTATCGCACTACGGCCAGCAACCATCACCACCAGCATGCCAATGATGATGAAGAAAGACATGAATACAACAAAGAGATACGAAAGAATATCCATCAGCAACGTTGGGAAAGCCAGACCAATGGTCCACGGCGCGTATTTGACGGGATGAGTGGTGACAAAGACTTCCACATCATCGACTGACAGTTCCTGACCAGATGTCTTATCCTTTCTTGACTTCAGAATCTGTTGGCTAACACTGTCTGGGTCGGCAGTGACATTGTCTTGAAGCTTCTGATGGATGATACGCTCCTGTCTGGGATGTGACAAGAAGGTTCCAGCTGAATCGACGACAAAGAAATAGGGTAAGAACTCATTGTCCTTCGACCTTAACGTTTCCAGCTTTTCACTAAACCAAATGAGAGACATATCTACGCCCAGAACGGCGACAACACGCTGCTGGCGGTCATGAATAGGAATAAGGTAGGATACCAAAGCCGTCTGCCCATCCGTACCCCCAAAGAAGGGAGTGGACCAATAGCTGCTATCCTTGGCGACAGCCTCAACAAACCAGTCTTCATGAAGATAATCATGGTCCGCGTTGCCAACAGTCATCGTCTCAATGGTGACACTGTCGCGACGCACAGCATAAGGACAGAACCAATGGCCTTTCTGTGGATAGTAGTCAGCCACAAAACTGATGCCACAGCTGCGGATACGAGTATTGGTACGCAGCATACCCTCCATGATGTCGTACAACTTATCGGGATTGTCGAGGTTATCCTCAATGTAAGGAGCCGTATTGACCGAGGCCACATAGACATCTGAGGCAATGCGACGCACCATCTCATACTTGCCATTTAACCACCTTTCCGCAAACTCTTCAAAAACCAAATGGGTAGCCTTGAAGCTTGTCCAGAAGAGAAGCAACGTCGGTATGCCCATGAAGATGAGCATGAGAAGCATGATACGACGTGTCAGACGCTTACCAAAAGATTTCGGATAGGGATTCGGGGACTTCTTCCTAAATTTGTCCAACAGGTTTTTAAGCATGGCTTCTTAGTAGTTTTTTATGTTAGTTATTCGGGCATCTCGTCGTCCAAGCGGTTGGCCCACAGGTATTTCTTCGTCTCGCGGGCTGCTACGCCACTCAACAGCAGCAGAGCGATGAGGTTAGGAATAGCCATCAGCGCATTCATGCAGTCGGCAATGTTCCAGATGATGTCGAGGTTGATGATGCTGCCAAAGAACAGGGCGACGATGTAGAGGATGCGATAGAAGCGGTTGATGCGGTTTCCTTCGATGTAGTTGACGGCACTCTCGCCATAGTAGCTCCAGCCCAGAATAGTGCTGAAGGCAAAGGTCAGGATGCCGAAGGTGAGCAAGGGTGCACCAACGTATGGAATCTTTGAGAAGGCCACCTTCGTCAAGGCACCACCATCGGCATAGCTGATGTCGGGATAGGCCAGGATGCTGCTGACAAGTACCAGACCCGTCAGTGCACAGATGACAACGGTGTCCCAGAAGGTGCCCGTACTGCTGACCAAGGCCTGACGGACGGGATTGCGCGTCTGGGCAGCCGCAGCGACGATGGGTGCCGAACCCATACCGCTCTCGTTGGAGAACAGTCCGCGGGCAATACCATAGCGGGCAGCCATGATGACCGTTGCACCCACAAAACCTCCACCTGCTGCGGAGGGATTGAAGGCAGCATCGACAATCAGCTGGACAGCGGGCCAGACATAGTCGTGATTGATGCAGAGAATGACCACACAGCCAAGGACGTAGAGCAGCGCCATGAAGGGCACGAGGACGGTGCATACACGGGCGATGGCCTTGACACCGCCAAGGATGACTGCGGCCGTCAGCAGACAAACAATAATGCCCACGACCCACTGTTCGATGCCAAAGGTTTCGTGGGCCATCAGGGCAATACTGTTTGCCTGTACGGTACAGCCAATACCAAAGGAGGCCAATGCGGTGAAGACGGCAAAGAGAATGGCCAGCCATTTCATGTTCAGGCCACGCTCCAAGGCATACATCGGACCACCATACATGCGTCCGTTGTCGGCCTTGACACGATACTTCACAGCCAGCAGTCCTTCGGCATACTTCGTAGACATGCCGAAGATGCCCGTCAGCCAGCACCACAATACGGCGCCAGGACCTCCCAGGGCCACAGCCGTTGCTACGCCGACGATATTACCGGTACCAATGGTTGCCGCCAGCGCAGTGGCCAATGCGCCAAACTGACTGACGTCGCCTGCAGCACCAGGGTCTTTCTTTACCGACAGACGGATACCCGTGAACAACTTCCGTTGTGGGAAGCGCAGTCGGACGGTCAGGAACACATGGGTTCCCAACAGCAGGACTATCATCGGCCATCCCCACAGGAAGTCGCTGACGAGTGAGAAAAATGCATTAATCGTCTCCACGCAGTCACATTATATCTTACGCAAACTTGATAGTTCCCTGGATAGGCTCTGCTGGTGCCTCCTGCTTCTGCTGGGGCTCCTCACCGCTAGCCTGCTGGTAGATGCTATCGAGTATCTCGCGGGTACGCTTGTAGGTGGGCGTCTGCTCTACGGCAGAGATGACGTCGTCGTTGTCCAGGTCCTCATGACGGAACAGGAAGATGTGTGGACGACGCTTGTAGCGCTTGCTGGAGCCATCACCGCCATAGAAGCGGTTACGACGGTCCTGACGCTGGGCTTCCTTCTCCTGCTCAGCAGCGATACGCGTTGCCTCTTCCTGCGTGTTGTGACGCTGACGGTGACTGGACATACCATCGACGCTGTCGATACCGAAGCCGGTAGCGAGGATGGTGACCTTCACCTTCTTACCCAGTTCGGGGTCGGTGGCCAAGCCCCACTTAATCTCGAAGTCGTTGCCAAACTTACCCATGAAGTCGTTGACATCGTTCATCTCTTCCATCATCAGCGACTCCTTGCCGTCCTTACCGCCAGAGAACGAGATGCTGAGCAGAATCTTCTTGGAGTTGAAGACGTCGTTCTCGTTGAGCAACGGAGAGTTCAGAGCGTCCTCAATAGCCTTGCGCACGCGTCCTTCGCCCTCGCCGTAACCCGTTGACATGAGTCGCACATACTTGTTTCCATTGTTTTTTCTTGATTTTCTAACATAGTTTTTACTCCTTATTTTTCTTCTACTACTAAAGTGCAGATGCACTTTTTTTTACATAATTTTTTTTCATTGCAATTATTGAATTAATGACCTTTGATGCTTTGTCTTTTGTCATAAACATCACATCATCAACCTTATGAGTCCTGCTCAAAAATTTACGCAATGACTTTTTTGCGAATTTATCATCATCGAAATAGGAAAGTTCTCGCCATAATCCTTCTATCATTCGGATTTGAGAATCCGTTGCCATTTCCTTATCCCGATTCAATCCGGCATATTTTTTCGGTTTCTTTACCCATAACCCTTTTGCAACAGCATTATTCTCAAGATTTTCCGTAAAGGTTATTGCATCTTTATAAGCCAAATCCTTTGATGACGAAACGCCGTATTCACAGAGTAATTCACGATATAAATCGTCATCTATGCCAAGCACGTTTTTAAGTGTATGTATTTTTTTAATCTGTGAATTCGTAGCCATATTTAATCCTCAAATCATCAAGCTCTAATGCTCGACCTTGTTTTATGCCTAACTGAACCCCTAAAATAAAGATGAGAAGAGCAATTAAAAATATATGGAGGTATTTCTCTTCGGGTCGGAATTTAAAAAGAATACCGGACAATTTGTACTGTCTCATTTTAATTCACCCTTTCCCATCAATAATTCAGAGGTCTTTTTTATCACAGAACTATCGACCGCTACTTTGCCATTTGTTTTGGCAACGTATGAACTGTGAGTAATTAAATGTTCTAATTTCCTTGTAATCCCGTCAGAATATGTATAATAAGTGCTTGCAAGTTCGGGGTCTTGACCGACTGCTTCTAAAATTTTCCTTACATCCGAGATTAAAATTCTGTCCCTGAGTTTTTTATAATATTTAACTCGTGATGATAGTTGGTCGTATTCGTTATTTTGCCCACAAAGGTTTTTAAATAAAACATCTTTGCCGACTAATAAAATACCAATTCCTGTTTTGTCGTGTATTCTACGAGCAATTTCTAATGCTCTGTATGGCAGATTCTCTGCTTCGTCAATAATTAATAATCTGCCTGAATGATGCAATTTATGGACAGCCTCGTTCATTAAATCGTAAACAGAGCCTTTGCCGGATAAACCAATACGTCTGTGAATTTCTAAAAGCAAAGATTTTGCGGTATAACCTGAATCACTTTCTATAAGGATTGAATCCATATAATTTTTTACATATTCCTTTACGGCTACCGTTTTACCTAATCCTGCTCTGCCGACACAAACTCCTATTTTACCCTTCGTATGGCAAAGTCTGCCAATTTCGGAAATATAACCAACCGTTGTTATATCTACAAAAGGCAAATTATCATCAGCTGTGCGTTCTTTTTCTCTTTCAATAAAATTAACTATTTTGTCTGTTAATTTTTCATTGTCACCGGTATATTTATCGCTTAACCACATACTAATTGTTGATTTTGCAACTCCGATGGCATTAGCAACAAACACATTAGATAATCCACGTGACTTCATTAAGTCCCGAAGTTCAGTTCTAATATCCATTGGCAACTCCTTTCAGTTCTTGAGCGACACGTTTGTCCGTCTCAAATAAATACAGTAATTCTTCTTCAGGTTCTGAATCATCCATAAAAATGGATAAATCAGCCTTTCCAAAAGCCGCCATCTCCTTACTTTTCTGAATTGCTTTATCCATATTCGTATTGGCAATTTTTGTTACACGAGGATTTGCATCCTTAATTGGTTTATTACAATAAGCCTTATAGTTTTCTATTAATTCCTCTGGACTAATCTGTTCTGTATCTTGAAGATAAGATTTTGTTATCTTCAAAGCACGTTTCTTAATAGCCATAGCCTCTTGGAATTCTGCCTTTGAAACAGTTTCTGCGTGTAATGCGGCAACTGCTCGAACCGCTGTAGCTACACCTAAAAATTCCTCATTGTCAGCTCTAAATGCCCAAGCCTCTTTGTAATTTTGAGGGTCTCTTCGTAAATAAACTTTTTCACCTGTGTGAACAACCATCCAATCTGCCCAATAAGTAATTCCGAGTTCATTATCTTTAATGCCGTTTCTGCCAATTGTGAAATTACGAGAAGTTCGGGTACAGAATAATTTAAGAGCATCTTTTGTAGTTGCAATTTTTTCTTTAAATTCTTGATTAAATAATTCATCAGGACACATTCCATTAAGGTTTTTACCGGCAGAGCCCATCTTGTTAAATACCTCAAGAATATAAACATCAAATAATTTTTTGAAACGATCAAAGTCCATAACTTTGCCAGTTTTAATTTCATCAGCAAGCTTTTCAGGTCTTTCAACAACATTTCCGCCACGATAACCGACACAGAATTTAGATAATTTTTCTTTTATCTTTAAAAAGTCTCTTTCAATCGGTTTTGTTTGAGCATTATATGGTAATGCAAAATGGACTTTTACACTTAATTCATCAAGCATTGATCGTGTTGTTTTTTGGTTTGTTTCAACTTTTATGGCATTCGGTCTGCCTCCGGCAAAGTCTTTACTTCTGTAATCTTTACCGTTATCAATAATGACATCCTTTGGCAAACCATATCTTTCTGCCGCATAATAAAATGCCTGAAATATTCTGTCTGAATTTGGACTGCCGCATTGTAAAAGCCTACCGAGCCACTTTCCTGATTTATAATCTCGCCAAGCCGTAACCCAAGGAAATACAACTTTCCCATCAGGTGCAAAACAAGCAATATCAATTTGTGCGTGGTCAGAAACCCAAACTTCACCACAATTAATATTTGAATAATCTCTATCTATAAATTTGCCATATTTACGATTATATGCAGATTTCCCTTTTCTTGCGATATAGATAGCACCAACAGGAACAAGCCTTTCAAGTTTGCGTTGGAATGACCTATGGCTTGGAAATGTTTTCTCATCAACACCATCAGTTCTTTTTGCATAACCTAATGTTGCCTGCCAACAAGCAAATAATGAGGGTGAACCCTCAACTAAATATAAATTTTTGAAATACTCAAAGTATTTATCATCAACTGTACTCCTACCGTTAGAATGTCCGTATTTTGCAAGTAATCCGTTGAGTCCTTCTTCATTATATTTTTTTCGCATCCTCATTATACTTTGATATGACGTTCTATTTTGAGGATTTTTTACGTTCCAATCAGCAATATATTTTCTTAATTCTTTGCCATATTTGTTATCAGTTACCTCAAACAAATCAAGATATTTATCCGCTTGGCTTTTTGCCCAATTTGGAGCATCGCTATATTTTTGTAATTCAGGATTTGCAAGTCCTTGTAATTTAAGTTGAGCATATTCAGGTAATGAATTAAAGCTGATCCAATATTCAGACTTTTTTCCAATCCTGAAAATTTTATGGTTTAATTTACCGATTCGGCATTGTTCTTTAACTGTTTTAACAGATAAATTGAGAACATTGCTAACATCATCTATTGAAACCCATTGAAGGTGATTTTCATTTATTGATGTTACATTAAGCAATGCTGTACTCCTTTATCTTTACACCGAAAAACTGTTCAACTAAAAACATATCAATGGGTGGATAATCTCGTTCCCCCCTTAAGTGTCTGCTTACGACACTTCTTGAAATATTTAATTGTTTTTCTATATCACTTGATTTAAGATCAAGTGAAGCCACCATTACCCTTACGAGTATTAGTTTTTGGTCATATGTAATTGTTACCATAGGAAATCCTCAACTTCTTAAATTCGGACATACATATAGAAAGTTTTTTGCATTGCCCAAATTCATAGGACGAGTGTCTAATTTTTTCCTTACCAGTTGAGCTATTTTTACAATTTGCCCAATGATATTTATAATTATATTTTTATAAAAGGGGCGTGAAAACCTTTCTTGACTTGGGTTGCGTGCAATTTCCCCGATAAAATCATTGTTTCAGACCTGTAAAATTATAAAAAAATATGGTGCAAAATATTGAAAATAGATTTATATAACCTATTTTCAAAAATTGGGGAATTTGCAATTAAGATTTATTAACCAATTAAAGACTTTATATCGCTGTAAAGTGTTGTAAAATCTTGCTCTCGTCTCCAAATATACTCCGCTATTTTATAATGTAATCTAACTTTATTTCCTTTGTGTTTTTCAATATTTCGGCGAATAAACGAATACACTTTTTTTAAGTTGGAAATGTCTGTTTTGGTACAATCGTTTTCAAAAGGGGCTCTTAAAGGTCGCTCACTTATATAAATATTATTATTGTAAATATAAAAGAATCCGAAGATATCAAAGAACTGTCTATATCTACATTGCTTCGGATTAATAAAATAATTATTTAGTAAGTTATTATTTTGCCTTTCATAAATCAATTTCCGAAATTCGTTATAAAACGCAGTTATCGTACTTGTACTTACATTTGCAATATTACACATTTTTTGACAACCGATTTTTTCACAAAACCCCCTTATAATTAGATCTATTGTTTCAGGAGAATGGTATTGAATCATAAGAGGTAACTTTCGCAATTCTATACGAGGTTGCTCTGTTAAATCTTTCTTCTCTGACGGCAAATAATAACCGTTTTTCTCTTCCAACAACCCTTCGTCAAGCAGATACATTAAAACAGTTTCTAAAACTGTAGGCTCTACTTCTGCTATTTGTAATAAATCAGCTTTTGTTGCATTACGCATTCTGCGACATAATTTGAGAATCTTGTCTTTCATTTAGCACCTCAATAACTTTTGTTTCATTTATTTCACTAATATTATTTGTTTGTGAATAACTCTCTAACTCTTGTATGGTTTGAACAATTTGTCGAAACGGAACTTTTCTTAATGCTAAATATTTTATTGCTCCATCCGTAAATTTAAGATTGGTCAATTGTTCAAGTATGTCTTTTATCTCGTTTTCATCATAATATTTTAATTTCAAACTCTTATATAATCTGCTTTTTATATGTTTGAATCTTGCAATTTTTCTATTCACAACTTCCATTCCTGATAAAATAATCGGAACATTTGTAATATCCTGAATGTC
>JAEEGH010019813.1_pt1 | contig 14071 bp, 6 predicted proteins | sample 9134181 | NCBI WGS metagenome assembly JAEEGH01 (sample SAMN16246544, study PRJNA631951) | gut metagenome | biome: gut microbiome; feature: rumen; material: DP-attached | host: Bos | place: Iran: Karaj | collected 2018-10 | reverse complement strand
AACCGCAAGCCGCACGACCACAACCGCGACTACCTCGCGTTCCTCTACCCCGAGACGAAGGCCATCACGGAGTGGATCGGCAGCCACGCGCACGGCACGCTCGACGTGTTCCTCGACGTGCACTGTCCGTGGATCCGCGGCAGGTACAACGAGTGGCTCTACACGCCGTGGAAGAACCCCATGTTCATACCGGATATGCTGGCCGAGCAGCGCTTCTCGCAGTTGCTCGAGGAAATGCAGTGCGGGTCGATGCGCTATCGGGCGGCTGACGACCTGCCGCACGGCAAGGAGTGGAACAAGGGATCGAGCTACAAGCAGGGCTGGAGTTGTGTGATCTGGGCGTGCAGAAAGGTGAAGGGACTCAAGTTGGCGCGCACGTACGAGGTGCCGTTCGCGAACGCCAACGGCGCGGTTGTGACGCCGGAGACGTGTCGCGATTTGGGGCATGACACGGCCAAGGTGCTGAGGAGATTGCTGGAGGAACGGAGCGGCGCGTCCGGAGGCCGCGCCCTACCATGCGTATCTGGCGTTTATCCGCATCTGGCGATGTTCAACGACGAAGGCGAATGCGGCACGGGCGCGGTGGTGCCGTGGGCGGGCGACCTGTGGGTGATCACGTACGGTCCGCATTGTCCGCTGGGTTCCAGCGACCACCTCTACCGCATCCGCCCCGACCTCACGCGCGAGACGTTCCTCGGTTCTGTGGGCGGCACACACGCGAACCGGATGATCCACCGCGAGACGAACCAGCTGCTGATCGGACCCTATGTGATCGACTCGAAGGGGAACGTGCGCGTGGTGCCGCCCGCGCGGATGCCGGGTCGCCTCACCGGCGCGGCGCGTCATCTGACCGATCCCGCCAACAAGGTGTACGTGGCGACGATGGAGACGGGCCTCTATGAACTCGACATGCGCAAGCTCTCCGTCAACACGCTCATCCGCGAGGACGGCATGAACGACAAGACCATCGCCGCCCACTTGAAGAAGTGGAACCTCCCGTGGCCGACCGGCTGGTCTTCTGCCCCCGTCACGCACGCGCCCGGCTACCACTCGAAGGGACTCGCCAGCGGCTTTGGACGCGTGTTCATCTCGAACAACGGCGAGAACAGCGCCGAGGCGCGTCTCAACCCGTTCGTGCCCTCGGGCGTGCTCGCTTGGTGGAACGAGCCGGGGAAGGACTGGGCGACGATCCGCCGCTGCCAGTTCACGGAGATTTCGACGCCGGACGGCATCTACGGCAACGAACATCCGCAGGCGAACCCCGTCTGGGCGATGGGCTGGGACGCGAAGAGCGTGATTCTCGCCGTCACCACCAACGGAACCGACTGGGCGTACTACCGCCTCCCGAAGGCGTCGCACGCCTACGACGGCGCACACGGCTGGAACACTGAGTGGCCGCGCATCCGCGACGTGGGCTTTGAGGACGGCACGCTGCTCGCGACGATGCACGGTACGTTCTGGCGCTTCCCGCGCGGCTTCTCGCCGGCGAACCCGAACGGCATCCGTCCCATCTCCACGTACCTCAAGGTGATCGCCGACTTCTGCCGCTGGGGCGACCGGATCGTGTTCGGGTGCGACGACCAGACGAAGGACGCGTTTCTCGGCAAGCGCGGGCTCAAGAAAGACGCGCCGCGCTGCACGCGCTCCCAGAGCAACCTCTGGTTCGTGGAGCCGGAGAAGCTGAAGACGTTCGGCCCGCCGTCGGGGGAGGGCTACGTGTGGCTGAACGAGGACGTGAAGGCGGGCGACATGTCCGACCCGTACCTCCACGCGGGCTACGAGTCGATGCGCTTCTCGTTCACGCGGGCGGACGGCACGTCCGTGAAGCACAAGCTCGTCCAGGAAGGGGACTGGGTGCGCGTGAAGTGCCTCGAAGACGCGAAGGGCGCGACGGCGCGCTTCCGCTACGGCCCGGCGCCGTGCAAGACGCCGCCGCTCGACAAGGCGAAGCCTGTCATCGAGGTGACGGACGACAACGGCAAGGTGTGGCGCTTCCCGAACGTGAACGGCGACACGAACGTGGTCTGCCGCGAGATCGCGACGGAACGCGATCTGCTGTACGTGGGCGGCGTGTGGTATGAGGCGCCGGCGGAGAACGCGGGCGGTTTCGCGGCGTTGCGTCCGATCGCCTTCGCCGACGCGCCCGTGAAGTCGCTGCGCGGGGAGCGCGGCCTCATGTACCTGAACGAAAAGCCGATGGTCATTGACGACCTGTGGACGAACGGTACGGCCTCCGCTGCCTACTGGCTGTGGGAGCGCTGCCAGGCTAAGACTCGATCCCTCTACGACGCGGAGCTGTATTCGCAGGTGCGGACGGAGGATCTCACCGAGGCGAACCGCGCGACGTACGTGGCCGACGCGAAGGCGGCGGGCGTGGACGTCGTGTTGCTGTCCATCTCGGACTTCTTCGAGGAGGAGGCGCGGCGGCAGGAGATACTCGGCAAGCTCGCCGCCGAGATCAAGCATTTCGAGGCGGCCGGATTCGCCGTGGGCGTGTGGATCAACTGCTTCGGCTGGGGAAACGAGCGGGAGTTCTTCAAGGGCTGCACGAAGATCACGAATCTCCAGGGGAAGCCGCAGGGCGGCGCGGTGTGTCCGCTCGAACCCAAGCTGCGCCGGGCGCTTTTGGACAATGTGCGCGACATCGCGCGCGTCGGCGCGAAGTTCATCCTGATGGACGACGACTACGTGCAGTCGGCGCGCAGCCTTGTCGGCTGTTCGTGTCCCAACCACCTCGCGCGCGTGGCGGCGAAGTGCGGACGGCGGCAGGTCACGTGCGAGGACGTGAAGGCTGCGTTCACTGGTAAGCCGAACGCGTTGCGCACCGCCTACCTCGACGTGACGGGCGAGGTGGCGATGGAGCTGGCGCGCGAGCTGCGCCGGGCGGTGGACGAGGTCGATCCGGCGGTCGGCATGGGACTGTGCGCCAGCTACACGCACTGGGACGTGGAGGGATGCGACCTGCTGGAGCTCGTCGGCGCGTTTGCGGGCAAGGGGCGCAAAGTGCTGCGCATCAGCGGCGCGCCGTACTGGCCGAACGCCAAGCTGCCGGACACGGGTCTCGCCGACGTCATCGAGTTCGTGCGGATGCAGTCGGCCTGGACGCGCGGGCTCGACATGACGGTGTTCGACGAGGACGACCCCTATCCGCGCAAGGTGGCGCGGGTGCCGCCGTGGCGGTGCGAGCTGTACGACAAGGCCGTCATCGCGGACGGGCATCTCGGCCGCCACAAGTACATGCTCTGCTACGGCGCCGACCGCGCGGAGCCGGGCTATCTGGAGGCGCACCTCGCGGACATGCCGGACGACCCCAAGCTGCGGCGCATATTCGCGGGCACGGCGCCGTACGGCGTGAAGGTGGACTGCCCGCAGCACCGTCTGCGGACGGCAGAACTGCCGACGCCGTTCGTCGGCGAGGCGCAGATCGCGGCGCTCTACTCGCAGCCGGCGGAGGCGTTCGCCCTGCGGCGGAAGGGAATCCCGACGCGGTTCGACGGACCGGCCGCGTCCGACGAGCCGCTCGCGGTGACCGTCCGCGCTACGCCGGACGTCTACCAGATCGTCCACTGCGACCGCGCGAAGGGCGAGTACGCCGTGCTTCTCGAGAACATGGGCGACTCGCCGGCGGACGTGAAGATCGTCACGAAGGGCAAGGCGCGCGTCCTCTCCAGCCTGCGCGGGGAGTTCGCAGCCGTCCCCGACGGCCTCGCGCTCGCCGCCCTGCCGCCCCATGCCTACGCGGCCGTGCGGTTCTCGCTTGCGGCGGGCGGCATCGGTTTTTGATATAATAGCGACGTAACCTTTTGCGATCCGACGTGTAAACAGGATGACATCACCCACCAGAAAGGAACGACCAAATGCCAACTCCCATATCAAGCAATCCGCAGTTTAATGAATTCATTCGCTTCGCGAGTGGAGAAGGCGTGCGCGGCACGACGGTTCTTGGAAGCAGAGCGAGCGATGACGGCGGCGGGACGATGACTATTACGGCGAAGTCGAAATGGGACTTTGTCGGGAACATCGGGCGCAGTGCTTCAGGCAAGGCCGAGAACACCGCTGTGCGCGATCTCTTCAAGAATTCCGTTTTGGCGGTATGCCACGTCGACTCTGTTGACGAGCTCCCGGAGGTGGTGAAGACGGCAATGAAGCTTGATGACTACGATAAGGGCAAGCCGCTTACCGCGCGTCGTGTCCTCGCCGTCCAGACGGCTGTGAAACAGGCTGAAATCGAGGATCTGATCACGCGCGAGATGGGAATCGACGTGGCGGGGAACAAGGAACTGCGAGAGCGGATCCACGCGGCCGTGATGGCGTGCGGCACCAACGAAGACGCCTACTCCGTTCTTACGGATAACTTCCGGGAAGTCCTCTTCGTGAATCAGGACGGAAACCTGCCGGGCGATGCCGTGTTGAGAGGCGAGAGTGATGTGTGCAATCTGCTCAAGGGTGTCGCCGATGTTGCCAAATCGCTGCGCCAGACTATCGGGACTCGGGGAGCCCCCCGGGAGTTGTTTGATGCCGCGAAGCCTTTTCTTGTATTCCAGGAAGTTCAGGATTTGTTGAAAGAGCCGCGCTCCTGCTTCGCATTCGTGGACAATGTGATGAATCCACAAGGCTTGTTTTCTAACGAGAGGCTAGATATTAGCCCCATCGAGGATCTTCAGAGGAGCACCACCGCGCTGAACGTTCACAAGGCTGCACAAGTGCTACATGAAGCGATCGGCTCTGGCCCGATTTTATTAGGTCCGAGCAGCTCCCGTGTCCAGCAGCTCCAAGCGAACATGTTGCTTACCCGTCTCTTTCCTGACAAGGAAGACCTTCGCGCGATTCGGCGCGCTCTTCAGTCGGAGAATATGGAAAAATTGGTGCAATTCTACAGGGATCGTTCGAAAGCCCCTGACGATGGCGTTCGGACCGGCGGAGATCCGATGGAGCAGGAGAAGCGCGAGATCCTGAGCTGTCACTACGAGCACACCTTGAATCAGCTGAAAAGAGCTCTCGACCAGCTTTGTGACGGAGTTTCTTCTCCGGAAACCCCCATTTTGCCGTTCGAAGGTTCTGTAGAAGCTGATTTTGCGCCTGAAGTCGGGCAATTAATGGACGCTGATCTGCAATCACGCTCGATGAACGACAAGATGAAGTCAATTTTAGAGCACTCCAATCGTGTTTGAGGCGGTAAGCCTTTTCCGACTTCCACCGTTGCCCCTTGTGCCGCAGCGAGAGGTGTGCTAAACTATCAGCGCTTTCGGGAATTGAGGCCCCCGTTGGGGCTATACAGCGAAAGCCGTCCGGACCGGACCCGTTTCTGAAGTACTCGGGATCCGCGCGGGCCGGGTAGCGAGATCCTCCGCTGAAAAACGCGGACGCCACTTCGGTGGATGGCGGGGCTGCTTCACGCGGTTAATTACATGATTTCCGGTGATTCTGGGGAAGGCCGTTTTGACGAGATGGTAAAGGAAGAAGAAGAATACCGGCTCGGAAACATCATGCCGATGGACCAGGTACGAGAAAAGGTGAAGAAGATTATCGCCAAAGAAGGATACTATTGCCGCAACTGAAATTGCGATGGTGAACATGTTCGTGGCGTACAGGTCATGTTGGACAGGGATTTGGTTGCGCTTTATGGTGTAGAAGTGAAGTACCTCAATCGCCAGGTTAAGCGCAACATAGAGAGGTTCCCGTCGGATTTCATGTTCCAGTTGACGAAAGAGGATTGTTTAAGGTGCCAAATTGGCACCTTAAACGGGAAACGTGGCGGAAGATTTGGATTGGGGCTTGATTCGGCAAGTCTGGTTTGTTATACTTGGTTGCGTCAAAGGATTTCAGAATCTGGAGACACCTGGATGCGGAGGAATCCCTTCGCCGATGGCGAGGTTCAAGCCTCGCCATTGTATTTTTAGAGATGAGCGACAAGCGTCTTTTTCAAGCTGCGGACATGATATGTACCCTTGAACTCATACTTGCCCGACTATCCCGGGGCGGAAGATTGACCCAGTCCGAAGATCGGTTTTTCGGTGGTGTGCGCAATTTCAGGCGTAATATCCTGAAGCAGTTCAAGCCCAAGGAAATTGCCTGATTGTTCGATTTCCCTGCCCCGCAAACGTCGGGATGGTCGCCTTGTCGCTTTCCACGGGCACCCCCCGCGCCCGCCCAGGTACGGAAACAAAATGAACACACTGCTCAGTTTTTGAGAAGGGTGGTCATTTGATTGGAAGGTGCCCCCGTGTATTTGCTGGGGAAAACCGCATGATTTGTTTCTGGTATGGTTTTTGCTGGGTGACGAGCATGAATCTTTCGGCGTGATGAGCCGAAAGGATGGAGAAACCATGCGCAAGTTGAACAAGGAAGCAGTTGATCTGCAGGTTGTGTCTTCGTATGTCGAAGACGGCACGCTTTACGTGCTCGTGTCGCAGCCGGTCATGCCGGACGAGAGGCCAGGTGACCCGGTGGCGCGTTGGGTGGTCGAGGCGGATCCCAAGACGCGGGAAGTGCGCCATGTCGAGTTCTGCGTCGCGACGGACAAAGGCCTTGTGCATCCGCCCTACGAACCAACGCCGTCGCAACTCGCGTTGTTCCGCCGTTTCGCCCAAAGCGAAAGATGATCTCCCGCAGCCGCGCTTGTCGCGGCCAACGGTCGCGCCGTAACCATCGTGCGGGATGATTGCGCGCCACGTCACATATGCGAATAAGTGACGTGGCGTGGGAATTAGTGGAGGCGGCTTTGTGTACTCGGTTGACGAATTTTCGTGATTGCCCCACCCGTCTGGAAAGTGGTATACTGTGCGCAGAGCCGAAAGGAACCCAGAACAACAAGCCAACCGATACGACAATGACGGAATCCTATGTCCAGAACCAGATTGTCGTGTGCCAGTCGAACGAGACCGTCCGGCTGGACGTGCGGTGATCCGGGATGTTACTTAGAAATGGCAAGAAAAGCGACAAGAAGGAAAGTCCGGTATGACGGAATCGACGCTGTGGATCTGTTCTGCGGCGGCGGGGGGCTTACTTGTGGTTTACAGCAGGCTGGTATTAATGTGCAGATGGGGATTGATTTTGATGGGCACTGCAAGTATGCATACGAACACAATAACAAAGCGAGATTCTTGGAATCATCCGTTCGAGTCGTAAAGGGAACTCAATTGAGTCCTTGTTATAGGACTGGACGGATTAAGATGCTTGCGGGATGTGCACCTTGCCAGACTTTCTCAAAATACAACCAAAAGGTTTCGCATCGTGACGGAAGATGGTCTCTTCTGGCTCAATTCAAGCGACTTATAACTGAGGTTCGTCCAGAGTTGGTGACAATGGAGAATGTGCCGGCTCTCATTGAAACAGGGGTTTTTGACAAGTTTGTCACTCGGCTCGAAGAACTTGATTACAATTATGATTTCAAAGTTATCAAGTGTAATGAGTATGGTATGTCGCAACTTCGTCAGAGAGTTGTACTGATAGCTTCTCAGTTTGCCCCCATTCAAGTTCCGCCTCCGCCAACTAATGTCCATGTTAAAACTGTTCGGGAAATTATCGGCGATCTGCCGGAATTGGAAGCTGGTAAATGCGATCCCAATGACAGGCTTCATTTCTGTGCGGCGCTTTCGCCGCTCAACATGCGGCGTATTCGTGCGTCAAGGCAGGGTGGAACGTGGCGGGATTGGCCAGAGGAACTTGTCGCGGAATGCCACCGCAGGGATACAGGCAAGACTTACGGCGGCGTTTATGGGCGGATGAGCTGGGACAAGCCCGCACCGACCATGACGACGCAATTCTATGGATTCGGGAATGGCCGGTTCGGACATCCTGAGCAGGATCGCGCCATATCCATTCGCGAAGGGGCGATGTTCCAGGGATTCCCGCGAGATTACCAATTTGTGCCAGAAGGGGAACATGCCAACATTTCACTCCTCGGCAAGATGATCGGGAATGCGGTTCCTGTTCAACTTGGTAAGTTGATAGGCGCGACATTCATCGCCCATTTGAAACAACTGGACTTGCTGAGGGAGAACATGGATGGCCAATAGTCCCAAGATAGCTTCCGATCCCATGCGCGTTCCCGAGCCCGGCGAGCTTGTCGAGGTTCGCCGCCGCCAGTGGTTGGTTTCCGACGTTGATCCGTATCGTCCCGAAGGCGACGATTATCGCCGACAGGACCTTGTTACGCTTGAATCCATCGAAGAGGATGCAGGCGGCGAACAGATTTCCGTAATATGGCAGATAGAACCCGGGGCACGCATTCTTGAGAAAGCCGGGCTGCCGGAAGTCAACGGCTACGACAACAACGAACAGCTTCAGGCGTTTCTGAATGCCGTCCGCTGGGGCATCGCCACGAACGTGGACCGCAATAACCTGCTCTCGCCTTTTCGCAGCGGTATTACAATCGAGGACTATCAGCTTGATCCGCTTGTCCGCGCCATCAACATGGCCCGCGTGAACCTGCTCGTCGCGGACGATACGGGCCTTGGCAAGACGATCGAGACGGGCCTTGTCATTCAGGAGCTTCTGATCCGTCATCGCGCCCGCACCGTTCTCATCGTGGCGCCCGCATCCGATCTCACGAATTGGCAGCGGGAAATGCACGAGAAGTTCGGTCTCAAGTTCCAGATCATCGACAGCGAGTTCATCAAGATCTTCCGCCGCGAGCGCGGCATTCAGGCGAATCCGTGGACGGCATTCCCGTATCTGATCGCCTCGATGGACTGGATCAAGCAAGGCGAGGGGTTCCGTCTCCTGAAGGACGCCTTGCCTTCCGAGATCACCTATCCGCGCAAGTTTGACATCCTTGTTGTCGACGAAGCCCACAATGTCGCGCCGTCTGGACGCGGCGCATACGCCAAGGCGAGCCTTCGCACGCGGGCAATCCAACGGCTTGCGCCGCATTTCACGCACCATCTCTTCCTTTCGGCCACGCCCCATAACGGCTACAAAGAATCATTTACATCGCTTCTCGAACTTCTTGACAACCAGCGCTTCGCCCGCACGGTCGAACCTAGCGAATCGCAGCTTCAGCAGGTCATGGTGCGCCGCCTCAAACGCAACATCACCGACAAGGACGGCAACCCTGTATTCCCCAAACGCGAACTTCTGCCGCTGGAAGTCGACTACACCCCCGAAGAACGTCGCATCCACGCGTTGCTCAAGGAATTCATGGACGCGCGTTTCGCGGCGGTTGACAAGAACAAAGCCTCGTTCGGAACAGGCTTTGTGATGATGCTTCTCAAAAAGCGCCTCTTTTCCTCGCCTGCGGCATTCGCGCGTACGCTCGAAAAGTACCGCGTCTCTCTGGCCGAAGGACGCAGGCGCAAGTTCGAGAAGCATGACGAACGTTCTCTCTACGACGCCATCCAGCGGGCACAGGAGGACGCGGCTGACGAAAGGGAAGTCGAGGAGGCCGAAGACGAGGCAATTGAGAAGAACGCCGGTCTCGCCGCACAGCTTTCAGATCGGGAGTCGGCCATCCTCGACGAGCTTTGCGAGTGGGCGAAGCGGAACGCCGAAACGGAAGACTCCAAGGCGAAGGCGATCCTGAAATGGCTGGACGAACACCTGAAGCGACCGGACGGCGAGTTCAACGACGAGCGCGTCATCCTCTTCACGGAGTTCATGGACACCCACACGTGGCTCCGGACGATCCTTGCGAACCATGGCTACGGCGGCGAAACGATGATGTTCCTCCACGGGGCACTCGCCCGCGAAGAGCGCGACGCCGTGATCAACGCCTTCCAGACGCGTCCTGGCAAGGCATCGCCCGTGCGCATACTCCTCGCGACCGATGCCGCCTCCGAGGGCATCAACCTCCACAACTTCTGCAAGTACATGATCCATGTGGAGATCCCGTGGAATCCGAATGTGATGGAGCAGCGCAACGGGCGTATCGACCGTCACGGGCAACGGTCGAAGTCGGTGTACATCTGGCATCCCGTCGGCAAGGGATTCGACGCGGACGCGTCGCGCGATCTGGCCCCAGGCGACATTGTCGGCGACGGCGAATACCTTCTTCGTGCCGCGCGCAAGGTGGATGCCATCCGCGAGGACCTTGGCAGCGTGGGCGGCATACTGAGCGCGCAGATTCAGGACGCGATGCTCGGCAAGTCGAAGCGTCTTGATGCCGATGTGCAAAGCGCGCGTCGTGACCGCGCGCGGAAGATGCTGTCGCTTGAGAAGGAGCTCACGGCACGTATCGCGAAGCTGCATGAGAACCTCCAGCAATCTAAAACGGATGCGCACCTCTCGCCCGAGAATGTACGCAAGGCGGTTGAGACGGCGCTTGAACTTGCCGGCAAACCGCCGCTCGAAGAAGTGAAAGTGAAAAGTGAGGGCGGGGAGATCGTGGCGTGGAAGGTTCCCGCTTTCACTGACTCATGGAGCGAAGCGTCAATTGGCCTTGCCCATCCGCACACAGGGGATATCCGCCCGGTCACTTTCGATCCAGACTGCATCAAGGATCGGGATGACATCGTCCTCGCACACCTCAACCATGCGCTTGTCCGAATGTCGCTGCGGCTGCTGCGCGAAGAGGTGTGGAAGACGGGAACAAGCTCAAGGCTCCACCGCGTCGCCGTGCGGTCGGTGCCCGGTCTCAAGGAGCCGATGGCATACGTGTTCAGCCGTCTTCTGATCGTCGGCGGCGACCACCTGCGCCTGCACGAGGAGCTGACCTATTCCGGCGGCGAGCTGAAGTCGGATTCCTATCGTCGCGAACCTGTGCTCAAGACGCTTCAACAGTATCTGGACGCCTCGCACCCGATGAACGACGTGCCGGACGGCGTGTTCGCCGTCCTTCGGTCACGTTTCGCCAAATACGAGGAATCCATCACTAGGTCGTACGAGGCACGTTCGAAGGAGCGTCTCGACAGCCTGCTTTCGACGCTGGCGCATCGCAGAGATTCCGAGGTCAAGGATGTGAACACGTTGCTTGACGAGCTTGAAAAGAGCATCAAGAAGGAACTGGACATCGAGAGCGACCATGAGGCGTTTGTCCAGCTGACGTTCGACTTCGGCGAAGAGGATGTGCAGGAGCTGAAGCGAGACTTCGCCGCGCTTCGCGCGCGTCTGGATCAGATCCCAGAGGAACGTGAGAAGGAAATCGCGGTCATCGAGCGTCACTACTCGAACCCGCGCTCGCTGACCTTCCCAGCGGCAGTTCTCTTCCTTGTACCTGAAACCAAAGCATGGGGGTGTTGCCAATGAGCAGTAAGACTTCCATCCACTACGACTGGCTTCAGCTTATCGAAGTTTCGGGACCGTTCCTCTCCGCGACGGTTCTCAACGAGGCATTCCCCGATGGGCTGGATGGCTTTGACAAGCGGACCAAACGCGACCTTTCGCACTTCTACTCGGAATGGGTGGAGGCCTTCGAAACCAGACATGCCGATTTCCCCGCCCTCCACGACGCATGGATCCGTTCGGTTCTGCGTGACGGCCTCCAGTTCAGGGACGGCGATCTTTCCCCAGGAGCGGAATGGAGCGTCGCCGGTGAAGGCGGGCTTGGAAGATTTGCCCCAGACTACGCCCTCAAGGACATGGACGCGAAGCCCGCCCTGTTCATCAAGATACTGCCGGCGGATGTGAAGCCCGACGCGCGGGATGTCGCCGATGACTGGAAGGACTCGGTCATCGAGAAGATGACGCGTCTCTGCCGAGCCCACGAGGTGCGCATCGGACTTGTCACGAACGGCGAGAAGTGGGTTCTCGTCAACGCCGCCACGGGCGGCACGCTTTCCGGTACGGCAACATGGTATGCCAGGCTCTGGTTTCAGGAGGATTCCACGCTTCGCGCCTTCCTCGCGCTCCTCGGCTATCGCCGCTTCGTGGGCGCGCCGAAGAAGCGCCTGCCGTATCTGCTGGACGAATCGCTCAAGCATCTCGAGGAAGTAACCGACACGCTCGGCAAGCAGGTGATGACGGCTGTTGAAGTCCTCATGGAGGGCTTCGACCGCGCCGATCTCGATTCTGGACGCAAGCTCCTTGCGGGCGTGTCTCCTTCGGCGCTCTACGAGGCCGCGCTCACGGTGATGATGAGGCTCGTGTTCCTTCTCTGCGCGGAGGAACGCGGGTTGATGCTCCTTGGTGAAAAGAAGTACGACGATGTCTATGCCGTATCGACGCTGCGCAAGAAACTGGAGGAGGAATCGGACAAGTTCGGTCCGCAGGTGCTTGAGCGGCGCTACGATGCGTGGGCGCGGCTCCTGGGCGTGTTCCGTCTCGTGTACGGCGGCATCAGCCATCCCGATCTGCTTTTCCCGGCCATGGGCGGGTCGCTCTTCAATCCCGAGAAGTTCCCGTTCCTCGAAGGACGTCAGCTCGGCCTTTCCATGACGGACGACAATCCGCCGCCGCTCCCCATCGACAACCGCACGGTACTGCTCATTCTAGAATCGTTGCAGGTGCTTAAGCAAAAGGGCGGCGCGATCCCGCTTTCGTTCCGTTCGCTGGATGTCGAACAGATCGGCTACATCTACGAGGGACTTCTCGAATTCACGGGCGCGCGCACCGACGAATTGCTGCTGGGCGTGAAGGGCGACAAGACGCACCAGAATCCTGAGATCGCGCTTGCCGAACTGGAATCGCTCGCGCTCGACTCCGAAGAGAAGCTTTTTGCGCGGATGAAGGATCTTACCGGACGCACGGCCATCGCGCGCGAATATGCCGCCGAGCCGGACATCACGCTTCTTCCGTTCCTGCCGAAGATCTGCCGTGGCGACAAGAAGCTTGAGGCGCGCATCCTGCCGTACCTCAACTGGCTCCGCACGAGCGAATGGGGCGAGCCGGTCGTTTATCACAAGGATTCGTTCTATGTGACAGAAGGACGCGACCGCCGCAGCTCGGGAACGCACTACACGCCCAAGGTTCTCACGGAAATGATCGTGAAGGAGGCGCTTGAGCCGGTCGTCTATGATGGACCAGCCAAGGGAACGCCACGCGCCGAATGGAAGCTCAAGTCGCCCGACGAACTGCTCTCGCTCAAGATATGCGATCCCGCGATGGGATCGGGCGCGTTCCTCGTGCAGGCCTGCCGGTATCTGGGCGACAGGCTCGTGGAATCGTGGGCTGCCGCCGAAAAGGCCGGCAAGGCGATAGCCTCCAACGGCACCGTGACGGAATTCCCTCCAAACGATCCGATGAGCGAGGTGCTGGAGGATCGTCTCTGCGAGGCGCGGCGGCTGGTTGCCGAGAGGTGTCTTTACGGCGTGGACATTAACCCGCTCGCCGTGGAACTGGCCAAACTCTCGCTCTGGCTTGTCACGATCTCGAAGGGGCGTCCGTTCGGATTCCTCGACCACAACCTCAAGTCGGGCGACTCGCTTCTCGGCGTGTCGGACATCGAGCAGCTTGCGCAGTTCCGCATGAAGCCCGATCCGCATGGAAACCTTTCGCTATTGAGCGGCACCATCCGCGCGAAGGTTGCGGAGGCGCTCAAGGAACGCGAGGAAATCCGCGAGATGCGGATGCGGGATATCACGGATGTCCACCTTGCGGAAACAAAAAACGCGAAGGTCGAGACCATGCTCTCGGATGTCCGCGACTACGCCGACTATTTCATCGGCGAGGTTCTTGTGGCGGGCAAGCCCACGAAGAAGACGGCGGCAAGACTTGACGCAGCGGCAGTCGAAGGCGAGCCGCTTCTCGGCGGCGATGCGCTCAAGGCGACAATTCTGAAAAAGCAGACCGCCGCCAACCTTGCTTACGATCACCCCGCCGGCCAAACTGCCCCCCGTCGCCCGTTCCATTGGGCAATTGAGTTCCCAGAAGTGTTTTCTGGTAGGGCGCGCTCGCCGAGCGCGCCGTCGGGTTTCGATGCTATTGTCGGCAATCCTCCATTCATGGGAGGACAGCACATCACCGGCAACTTCGGCACGGTCTATCGCGATTACAGCGTCAATTATCTTGCTGACGGCGCGAAAGGTTCCGCTGATCTTGTTGCCTATTTCTATCTTCGCTCCTATTCGCTTCTCCGTACGGGTGGTTGTTTCGGCCTCATTGCCTGTAATACGATTGCCGAGGGTGCTACACGTCAGGTCGGTCTTGAGCGGATGGTCAAGGCCGGTGGTGCAATCTATTCTTCCTATCCCAATAT
>JAEEGH010019812.1_pt1 | contig 14071 bp, 13 predicted proteins | sample 9134181 | NCBI WGS metagenome assembly JAEEGH01 (sample SAMN16246544, study PRJNA631951) | gut metagenome | biome: gut microbiome; feature: rumen; material: DP-attached | host: Bos | place: Iran: Karaj | collected 2018-10 | reverse complement strand
TCATTACCCCGCATGCTGCTGGGCATATTCATCGATGCGACAGCTCGGTTGTGGTCAGAGAGCATGGCGCCACTTATGATGGAAGATACCAGCAAGGTGGCGCCACCGATGGTGAGCCAAAGGCCGCTCTGGTATTGGCTGCTGGCCTTCCGGTAATCACTCCCATAGAGGGATACGCCCAGATAATCCTGCAGCTGCTCGGCATAGAGTCTTCCCCGGCGGTCATAGTAATGGCCCCAGCGATACTCAAGCGGGCCATAGTAGCCGTATGGATCATGGACATAGGGGCTGGGGACAAGAATGGTTGACGGGGCGAAAGATTTCTCCGTTCCGTTTTGGAAAACGATGCGGGCAACACGGCTGACAGACATCCGGTAGTCCGGTCCGCCCTGATTGTCGAAGGTCTTATAAAGGATATCGTCGTCGTTGATCTCCAGAACCTTCGCTTCGATGGAACGTCCGTCGATCGTGTGGATGATGTCTTGGGCGAAAGCATTACCGCACAGGCCCGACAACACACAAATAAGAATCAATTTTGCTTTCATTGGTGCTATTGCTTTTCTTGTAATTATGCAATAAGCGTGCCCACAGGGCCGTAGAATGGCGTTTTCAGCATAACAGGAATGCTAAGTTCGTATGAATAAATACACTGTATGAAAAATCCTCGTCCTTTTCCGGGACGAGGATTTGGGAAAGTGCCAAGGACGCCATAGGATTGCTGGCGATTATTAGGTATCTTTGATTCCGAGAGAAAAAAACGTGTACTTTTTTGTCAGGGTGCAACATTTATACGTTTTCCCCGGTCTAACAGGTGTTGAAACCTTTAATGCTTTTTTAACATGGACTTCGCTTTCCGTTTATTCAGTTTTCTAAAAGCACTGATTCCTGCTGCAGTTATCCTGCTGCCCATCATGTTCTACTATCTCTACCGCAGGAACCTCCTGAGGACGAAGAAGGAGATCCTGCTCAAGGAGATCGAGCAAGGCAGCATCGTCGATCCTGAGATGCTCGCCAAGTCCCTGACGAATCCGATTACAGAGGAGCAACGGCTTCAGAGCAGCCTTCGTATCGGTATCATCTTCAGCCTTGCCGGAGTAGTCATTACCGTCGCCACCTTCGTTTTCTACTCGTATCTGCGAGGTGTCTATGCCACGCGTGCCAATGGGTCAACTTTTAATATGGATGACTTGGTTCCCATTACGCTGGTAGTAACCCTGGTGTTGGTAGTGGCAGCCATCGTGCTCGGTGTCGGAATTGCATATCTGGTATCCTATTTCAATCAAAAGAAGAAGATGAATAAGACGGCGTAACCGCCGATGACCCGGGAGCAATTCATAGCCGAGATTTACACCTTGCAGGAGCCCTTAAGAAGGTTCCTGCTCGGCATGTGTCATGGTGACGTCTTCACAGCCGATGATATCGCCCAGGAAACACTCCTGAAAGCATACCTACATTACGATACATTCCAGGGCCGCTCATCGTTCAGCACATGGCTGTTCCGTATCGGATACGGCTGCTTCTGCGACCATATCGGCAAAAGAATCCTTGATACCGAATCCATAACCGAGAGGGAGAACCGCATCCCTGCAGATGATGATTATGGGAAAGACTATAATGAACTATATGCAGCGATCGATGGATTGACATCATCCGAGAAGGCGACGGTCCTTCTGTTCTACATAGAAGACTATTCCACGAAAGAGATTGCCGAGATACTTGGAATGGCATCCGTGACCGTTCGTTCACACTTGCACAGAGCCCGGAGACATCTGAGGAAAATACTTGAACAAAATGGTGAAAGATAAGGACATAAAGCAGTTCATGCTTCGGCATAAGCCGGAGGTCAATAATAGCGGGCCTTTCATGAAAGAGGTCGTTCGCCAGATCAACTCTATGCCCATTCCGGCAGCTATGAACCCTGAACGACAGAAAGAGGACTGCATCCGTCTCGTACTCGAAGTATCCCGCAGGGACCTGAGGGCTGTCCGACTGGCAGTCAGTGTAATCGTGGTCGTCGCCATCCTTTCCGCCATCACGATGGCCATGATTCCGTCAGACTTGATCCCTTCATTTCCGCCATATTTATTCCAGTTCAAATAAGGGCTATCAGAGCTATCTGCCTGGATTATTTGTATATGTAGCTATCCTCTAAAGGTGGGGTAAGGTTGGAATTCCTTGTCCCACCTTCATCGTGTGGTTGCAATCTGTGATTAGAAGTATGTCGGTCGGAGTAGGGGTGAAACCCCGTTGAATGCCGACGACCTACATTTCTTCCGAATTCATTGCGGGCGTTGCACGTCAGGTCTTTACGGGTTCCGGAGTCCAAAGGCGGTACAAATGGCCCTCATTTCCTACCCTCATTCCCAATAAATTCATACAATAGGAATCCCCGGCAATCCATAGATCGTCGGGGACTACTCATTTCGATAAACAGGGAATTTACAGGTTCTCCTTCAAGAATAACATAGACTTGCTTAAGTCAATAATGACGGTAAAATGCTGCCATATTTCATTTCCTAGGACAGCAATATACTCATCACTTGCCATCGCGCCTGAATGGTCTGTGCTATATCGGGCTTTACCTTGGAAGAGCAGGAGATTGCCCGTCGTAACTTTATCGATACCAAACTCGTAACCGGCTGATTCTCCGCCGACACCGCCATGCTCATGGTGAAAATAAACTTTGTCCTGAATCTTGTCCAATTCATATTTGGCAGCGGCCTTGCTGGTAAAATGGAGGCCCTGGCCTGAGCCAATATCCAGCAACGCTTTACCGGAAATAACCTTACCCGGAGTAACTGTAACCTCAATGGCAAATAGGATTCGCCCCGGATGATTCGTGTCAGTCTCTATCGGAATGCGTGTAAAGCCTTCTGCCGGGTCTGTCGTAAGCTTATCCGACAGTGTTAATTTACTATTTTTGTAGTCGATAGTAATCACTTTCCCCTTCAAGTCTTTAAGGCCGAAGATTCCATCGGCCTTATCACCAAGAATGACACGCAAATCAATGATAGGAACCATCATGGGAGAGTATTCCTTTCCATTCATCGAAATATTAACTCCGGAGAATATAAGCGTTGTTTTCTTAGCCTCATTTCCTGCTCCTCGCACCATGGCGTTTCCCATCTGTGCATACTTGATTCCACTTTCAGAAAGCCATGTGCTATCCAAATACACATCGGCGGAACCCGTATCGAAAACCAGCCGTGCGGGCTTCCCGTTCACCTCCGCATTCAGATAGATGTGATTGGAAATAAACTCAAAATTGTGTTCCTGAGCGTGGAGGAGAGCACCCAGAAGCAGAATAAAGAAAGCTGAGAATAAGTGTTTCATATCAGCAAATGCTGGCAAATTCCGATTTGTAAAAGCAAATTTACTTTTTTTTGTCTTTTTTAGGAATTTTTTCGAAGCTCAAAAAAGCTATTTTCTCCTTTGTTTTCGGGGCTGAATAATGCTATTTCTCACTTGTACCGTTTAGCCTATTTTTAGCGGAATTCGGACTCTCTATATTTCTTTAACTAACTGATAATCAGGTTAATCATACTCTGTACAACTGAGTTTTAAGCTCGTTCCACATGAATGATGCTCCGATACAATCACTGGCAAAGAATACAAAGTGACGGCAAATCCCTTGGAGAAATCTGCCGCCACATTTAGAGATTGAGTGACTCAAACGCTAAGATGTTTTCTATTTGATACCAGGTAATCGTTCAAGTCCTTGTACGGTTTGTACCGCGTCAAGATAGGATTAGCAAGACTGCAACAAACGTTAGACAGTGTCTCACGTTTTACACCTTCACCAGTTGATCCAGATCCTCGACCAACCGGTATACCGTCGTCGACGGGTTGAGATACGCAGGAAGGGCCTTTGCTCGCTCTATGGCATCACCGACATGCTCCCTCAAACCAGCCAGCATATCCTTTGACAGGACTCCTTTCCTATACCCTGGATCCTTGGCCTCAAGGCGCTTCAGGCATGCCCTGCTTGTCAATGATGCCCTAACGGAAGAATAATGGAGCAGAAGCCACAGTTCAAAACAAGGGTTCGAACAGAGCAGTTCCGCGCCCTGTATTGTCTTAAGCCTGTCCAGCATCTCTGGCACATCCAAGTCGTACATTAGGTACGTCCTGTCGCGGGAAGTCTGGACATACAACGACTTGCACCGCTCAACTAATTCCGGCGTCACGTTCAGCAGCGTCTTCTTTGCGATGACATGGATTGGCAGACGATAGTGCGCCCGCAGCGTCTCAGTATAAGCCACCTCGGTTTCTCCTTCGCAAAAGACGAAGTAATTCGGTCGCATGGACCTTCCCCTTGATACCCTTTCTTTCCTAGCCATATCAAATCCTAGCTTTCCCCAGATAGGGCACTGCATCGAAACGTCCTTGCAGATAGGCTTTTTCCATGTCCAGCGTGTCACGGAAATCCTTGAAATCATACAGCGAATACAGGTCGCTGCTTCCGTCTTCGCGCTTGTTCACGAAATACACCTGGTCCCTGCGCTGGAAATCCGTGTTCAGCAGATGCGTGTTGTGCGACGTATAGACCAGTTGGGCCCGCTCGCTGGAGTTGAAGAGGTTGATGATGTATTCCACCAACTGCGTATGCAGGCTCGTGTCTATCTCGTCGATAAGCAAAACCTTGCCCTTCCGCACGATGTCTATCATCCCCAGCATCATCCGGAACAGTTTCTTCGTACCGCCGCTTTCCTCCGTTTCGAAGTCGAAAGGAACCTGCGGGTTGTTGCGATGATATGTATTCAGGCGTCCTCCCTCCATCCGGAAATCGACAATGTCGCTGTCCGCGGTCCGCAGCACCTCCAACAGCGTCGACCTCTGGTCGAGCAGCAGCTGCTCCATGGATGCCGAAGCCGGAAGATGATAATCCAGAACGATGTCTTCACTGAAGAAACGGAACACTTGCTTTGCCAGTTCCCGGTCCATCTGGCTCGCGCGGGAAATGAACAACGTCTTGCGCGATGTGTTGGCCGCCACGTCCATAGGGCGTTTCAGCACCGGCTTGAACTCATACACGTCCTTCTTTTCCGGGCCCTTCCGCTCATCCCTGCTGAAAACCAGCGAACGCCTGCCGTTGGGGTAGTAATAGAGCTGCTCCGTCACGATCTCCGTCCGCGTCATCGAGAACGAGTACTCATACTCCACCTCATCCATCAGGAAACGCACATAGAACGAACTGGGGCGTTCCTCATATCCGTCGAACTTGAAGGGCGCGAATCCGAACACCGTGTCCTCATTGTAATTGTGCGATTCGCGAATCATCTCCACGCAGGAGCGCACGGCCTTGATCACGTTGCTCTTTCCCGACGCGTTGGCACCGAATACGGCCACACTTTTCAGGAACTGCTCTCCGCCTACCGTAAACAGGTTGCCTTGCAAGGCGCGTCCTTTCTCTGTCTGGATCTTTGCGGCCTGGAGGTTCAAAGACGCTTCATCCCGCAGAGAGAACAGATTGCTTAAACGAAGTTCCAATATCATTTTAACGACCAAATTTGTAAATCACTTGCAAATATAGCAAATAAAACACAAAACAAATAGCATCTCAACGAAAATCATTGCCAAGCTGAATTGAGTTTACGAGATAGTCGTTCAGATCATTGGATTCCTCAAACCGTCCCGACATCCTTATCGTCCGATTGTACATGACCTCCTCGATCGCATCCGTAGCCTGCCGCCCAGCGGCATCGTTGTCGAGATAAGTGAAAGCAACGTCATAGACTTGAATGAAGGGAACGGCCTTCTGGACCATGCTGGTCGAATTGAGGATGATGCAATCCCTGGGAACCGGATTGATCACAATGTCATTGTACTTGGCCAGCAGCGTCTGGTAGGACAGGAAATCCATGAATCCCTCGAAGACGCAGCAGGATGGTGTGCGCTCCGACTTGCTCAGCGTGATGACGCTGGGTGCCTTGACCCCGTATGAACCCTTGAAGAAGGGATTCCGAATCTCCATCCCGCCAAGGATATTCATGAAGCAAAGGGCAAAGAAATGACGGTCACGGACGTCGTACTGAACCTCCTTGCAGTACCGCCTGCCGATTTCGGCAGGTATGCCTCGGGACCAGAGATAGCCGATGAGGGCTTTATTCGTCAGCGGTAGGACCTGAATATTCTCCATCTCTGTATCCGGGCGCACAAGGCTTTTGCTGGCAATAGATGCCGTTAGGGGAGGGCACTGTCTAAATCCCCGTCTCTGCTCCTCAAGCCAGGATGCTGCAACCTTGAACGAGCAGTCGCCGTTCAAAGCCCTGGCGAGGTCGATGACATTCCCGCCACGCGACGTGCCGAAGTCATACCATAGATTCTTGTCCGAGGACACGCAGAAGGACGCATTGCTGTCTTCCCGGAGAGGGGAGTGATAGAACCATTGCCTTCCGCCCTTCGCCCTGGAGGCTGGCTTATACCCCAAATGGGTAAGGAGGTCCGTAATCGGAATCTCCTTCAATTCATGGAAACTCATAACTGACTGCTTTTACATACTTATTTCTGATTGTGATATAGGACTGGATTGTACATCGACGACGCCCAGATGTGCCAACATTTCCACCATGTTTGGTTGTTTGATTCCTATATGCCCACCAAAACAAACAAACATCCTTACTTCTCATCCGAATCGTCAAGGTGGAAATCCCGGTTGTACACGAATCCCAGGTGGGTCTGCTGGATGATGTTTCTCTCCATAAGGAACTGCCGGAGGTTGTAATGGCAGTTCTTCTTCCTGTCGTAACCAACCTTCTTATAAGCCTCCATAAGCAGGTCTATCAACTTGGTGGCAGATGCAACCGGAACGGGGGTCTTGTTCTCCGCAGTTATGCCGAATACAATGTCCAGCGCTTTCCGGTGCATCTCCTCGGGCATCGTCCTGTAATTGAACTCCCTCTTGGGTCTGTGTCTGAGATCCAGCCCTTCGACTCTCTCAGGCAAGCCCTTCTTATTGATCATGAAGGCGAAGGGTGCAAACTCCTTGTCGCGGATGAGAGCCGCATGTACCTCGCTGATTCTGTCGTCCTTCTCGTTCCTGCATATCTGGAGGATGGTCTCGGCCTTGTGGTTGAGCTCCGTTCCGATATGGCCGCGGACATTGTCGTCGCCCTTGTTCAGGTGCAGGACGGTATGGATGTGGAGATTGTATTGACTGGTCCATTTCATCAGCAGGCCAATCACTTCCGCAGACTCAGTTGAAGAATTGATATCAAAAAGAAGATCCCTCAGTCCGTCAATGATGACAAGGCCGACATCCGGCCGCTCGGACAAGGCGAGCTCGATGATCTGCCGTCGGTCAAGAGGGGAGTACTCGCGTAGCATCACGAACTCCAGGCGTTCGTTCTCCTGGTCCGAAGGAAGTCCTGCCAACTCGTTGATTCTCTTCAGGACCTTGTGACAGTGATAGGCGCTCTGCTCCGTATCGAAGTACAGGACCCTGCGCTTGCCTTCGGGAAAGGTCGGTTCGTAATTAAGGATCCTCCGGTTGGACAAGGCTGCGGCGACGATGGCGCAGACATTGAAGGTCTTCTTCGACTTGCCCTTACCGGTCGAAGCGCTGAAGTTGCCCAGCGTGCTGATGACCGAACCATTTATTTTGATGACCACTGGCGGAGTGGCGAACTGGTCGCCGACATGGATGAGTATCTGTTCCCAAATCTTGTGGAAATTCTCGCGGGTGATTCTTGATTCCATGATATGTTGTGCATAATTCGTTAAACTTATATCTGCTTCTGGGAGAGGCGGTCGTGCTTCGTGAATAGCTCGCTGGGGGAAAGGACCGGAACATTGGCATCTCCTTCAAGTTCCTCGCGTGAGGGGTTCCTGAAGCGTCCCAACCATTCCTCCAGATCCTCCCTAAAGAATAGGTAGCCCTTCCCTGGCGGCGTGTAGACCGGGAGCTGCATTTTCTTCACGGCCTCCCTCAGGGTGAATACGCTCACCCCAACAAATTTGCTGGCCTCCTCCGTGGTCAGGAAGGTCTTCAACATGAACATCTTCTCCTCGATACGCTTGAAGAAGGTGACGAGCTCATCCAGGGAGCCGAACCGGGCAAGGTATTCCTCGACAGACTGGAACTTTCCAAGTAGGAGTTCGATGTCCGTTTTCTTGCTGAGGAAGTCCGGAATACCGCTGGCCCTCTCGATCAGTTTGAGAATCTCATTTGAACTGAATTCCATACGCGATATACTTTAAGGTGAAACGAAATTGCCCCCCGAAAGCGAAGGGCTTACGGAGGGCAAAGGTATATCGCACTATGCTAAAGTGTCACTTCAAATAGTAGTAGCAAACGAACTGTTACTCAAATACTACTCTTTTATAGAATTTTTAGCAGTTCTTATGAGATCGACCCATCTGTCAATGCGCGTCTTGGCCGGACGATCCTTCGATCCGTACCGGATGAGGGCGACTGACAGGTCGTGCTGGGTCATGTAGTTGCGCCCCGTTGAACCCATAATCAGCCGATTGGTTGAGATCACAAGCTGGTAGTTAGCCGTGATCAAGCCGAAGCTGTTCATCTGGGAGAAGAAGTACGCAACGACGGTGTTCCTGTTGGCGACGAGAGGATCCTCGTCGTTGGCCGAACACTCGTTGAAGAGCAGCGCCATATCCTGTGGTGAGACGGGCCGCTTGAAAAGGGGGATGTCGTTGGCCGCCTGGGCCAGAAGGGAGAGCACCTTGTCACTGAAGAAGCACTCGAAGTTGAGAGTCCTCGCCTTGGTCTTGCCACCATCCAGCATCAGATCACGCATACAAGAGAGGAATGTTTCGTGGTCGGTCTCTCTGGAGTAGTACTTCCTAACCAGGTCTTCACGGAACATCAACAGAGCCGCGATCCTCCCGAGATTGACCAGGTGGTCGTTCCGGGTGGCGGGATTCTTCACATTGTGGAAGGTATGGGAGTTGATGAAGTCGTCACGGAAACGGTCGTAGGACACGCCACATTCCAGGACACACTTCTTGAACATGGAAAGGGCTTCCTGCCAGAGGCAGAAAAGCCCTTCGTCGCCTGCATAGGCACCTCTTTTAGAATGAGACTGTTTACCGCTCAAAAAGAGAGATGAAATAGGATTCGTTTTCCATTTCTGTCTTATGTTTTATATTCAACATGGTGTTTGTGATTTGCTCGAAGCAACACCATAGTACGATATATCACTGTTCATTCCTTGCAAGCGCTATGATTCCGTCGATCACGACGACAAAGTCGAACTTATCCCGACGTTTCATCACGTAACTGCCCTGAGTCTTTAGGGTGCTATAATTCAGCGGGTGACCGTTGTAGGTAAAACAGTCGCAGACCTTTTTGTGGATGTCCGGATTAAGCGGCTTGAAGAGCACCATGGCCAGATAGACGAGGGAGTTCTTACCTTCCGAGGTCCAGTTGATGGGGGAATAGGGATAATCCGACAAGTCCAGGATAGAGAGGAAGTTCTCAACCCGTGTATGTTTCTCGATGTACCCCATGCGGCGAAGGAGTTGGAATAGCTTGGTCGCCTGTTTCTCGGACAGGTCGGTCTTCAGCTTGGATTGATTGGTCTTCGGTATCACGAGACTCCACAGGTTCGCCTCCGGATACAACTGGGCGATTTCATAGATTGCCTTCCCCTTGGTCAGTGGGATAATGCTTCGGTGAAAATCACATCCCCAAAGCTCCTGGAAGTGGCACCACTTGTCCCGCACTCCGTATCCCATGATTGCGTTGAAAGCGGTCGCTATCAACTTGAGCTGGAAGCGCTCCGTACCCTTGGCGGGCATGAAGTCTTCCGTAAGGAGCCCGGCATCGACGGCCCGCTGCAGCAGCGCCTCCGACTTCTCATTGCAAAAGAACGGCGTGAGCTGGCCACTTATGCCCCGGTACAGTTTATTCCCATATTCCCTTAACTTGTCCAGCGTGTCGGCGAGTTTCCTGAGGATATCGTCATATTGCTGGTGTTCATGGTCGGAGTCAAGGTATTCCCTGATCGTTTTCGAATCCGTGAGCTGCATGAGCGGCTCATAGAGGAGACGGTCCTTGTCTGTATCGACATACGAAATGATTTCGTCGGCGAGTTCATCGTAGTCGAGGCAGTCCACCAGAGCCAGATTGAGAAGGTTGTCATTCCCGACCATGATGGCATAGCAGACATTCCAGGAATGCTTGCGCAGAAGGGCCGTGTTGATGACCGTTTTCTGTCTTGTGATTTCCATATGGCCTCCTTTCCAATAATGTTTCTAATCCATGGAGTCAAAGATAGTGGAAATCTTGTTCACCGCCTCCTGCTTACGCGAATCAATCAGGTGGGCGTATATCTGGGTAGTGGAGATCTCGCGGTGTCCCAGGAGCTTCGAGACGGTGTAGATGTCGGTACCTGAGCTGAGAAGGATGACCGCGAACGTATGCCGACTGCAGTGGAAGGTGAAATCCTTCGTGATGCCAGCGGAGAGGGCCCAGCGGCGCAATTCTACGGAGGTGTAGGCATCATACCTAAAATGCGGGAAGACCTTGTCCGTCTGCGCAGCGTCGCCTTGGACGCCCAGATACCTCTCGGCTGCTTTGGGGATGTCGAGGTACTCCTGTCCGCCGGTCTTCTTCTGCTTGAAGACCAGCCGCGTGTACTTGTCGAACTTGCGAACCTCGCTCCAGGTCAGTTTCTGGATGTCGCTCTTGCGCAACCCCGTGAAGCAGGCGAACATAAAGGCGCGTTTAAGGTAGGGGTCGCGGCACTCCGTCTCGGAGAGTTTCTTTACCTCTTCCATAGTAAGATACTGGCGTTCCGCCTCAGAAGCCTTGAATCCCTGTACCGCATCGGCAGGATTGGAATTGATGATCCCGTCCTTGAAGGCCTGGTTCAGGCAGGCTTTCAACTTGTTGAAGTACGATACCTTAGAGTTCTGGGACAGTCCGTTGAATTCCCCGTTCCTCGGTGTGTTGGATACCTTGAACGTATCTTTCTCCACAGTATCGAGGAAGCTTTTGAATCCCTGCACCCAGCGGGGCGTAATATCGCCGAAGGTGGTTGACTCCTTGCAGTAGATCTCCAGATACTTGAGGCAGCTGCGCCAGTTGCCCCAGTTGCCTACGCTGGCTTTTCTGTCCTCAAGGAGGAGCCTGTAGTAGGGGAGAAAGAGAGTCTTGCTGCCTTGATTCGTTCGGTCACGATTCCCGTGAAGCAGCTGCTTCTCCTTTTCAAGCCGGATGGCCTGCGCCTTAGACATGGTAAGGCGGTTCTTTTCCTTGATGGCAAGGGTGCTTCCGGGAAGGAGGGTCAAACCAATGCTTTCCCGGACCCTTTCGCCGAACTGGACATAATCCAGGAACAGGATCGTGTTCCCGCTGGCGCTCGTCCTCTTGCGTAACTTCACCAGCTGTTCGGCATTCACTGTGGTTCCATTAGCCATAGTCAAAACTATTATATGAATTAAACCCCAAAGACCGTGCATAGACCTTTCCTGCACGCATCCAATCCCACTGCAAATATACGCACTTTGGGTCAATTACACAAATTTGAAAAGGAATTTTGAATGGAACTTTAGTATTTTCTTAAACCATTGTTTTACAATAGTTTACAACGAAATCAAAATCAATGATTTTTGGTTATGATTAAACTATTTTACCCAAACAAAAATGTATTCAAAAATCCTCCGGAAACATCTTAACATTTGCGAAATTCAAATCCGCCAAATTCGTCGATTTTGGCACACGAGAGCGGTAAATGTCACACGGCTGGCACACAATGTTGATTACACCTCTGGAAGAGTTGTAAATCAATATCTTGATGGTAAAAAGAAAGAGATCCAGGGGGCTTGTCCGGAGTCATCAAGAACTATGACATAGCAGTGTTTATCGACGACAAAACACTTTATCTGCGCCCCCGTATCGGTAAGTTTTTGTGCCAAACGGCCTTTTTCTTGGCACACGCTGGCACACGTGTGCCACCCCGTGTGCCAAAGTGCTCACTAGCTCAAACTAGGTCAAACTTAACTGACCTCAAGTCAAACTAGCAATAACCCCTTTCCGGATTTTGAATTTCAGCTAGTTTCAGTTGCAATCAGTTAAAGTTGAGCTTTAGACAGAAAGTCGTAACTAATTGATTTACTTGCCGATGCAATGATTCCTGAAGATATTCTGCAGGACGGATTCGGGGTCGATGAGGTCGGTGCCGAGGATTTGGTTGAGGGAGGTGATGGCGCGGCGGAGGTCTTCGGAGACGAGGTCGGAGGGGATGCCGGAGGTGAGGGCGTGACGGGCATCAGCGAGGGAAGATGCTGTGTTCCGGAGGGCTTCGTAGTGGCGGACGTTAGTGACAAAAGTCGAATCCGCATTGGGGATCAGGTGAGATTCGAGACACGACAGGGTAGAGCGCAGCTCGGAAAGGCCCATACCTGACTTGGCGGCGAGTTTTAGTACAATTACTTCTTTATCAAGTGACGCAACAAAATTGTTAATTGTATTAACATTTTTGTTAACCACTGATTCCTCTGCCTTATCGACCTTATTCAAGCAAAGAACGAACTTCTGCACTCCGAAATCGACCTTCGAAACCATCATTCTCAGGTTATCAAAAATGGAAGTTTCCGGTGCCGTCACATCCTGCATTCCAATCACGATTTCCGCCTCGGAAATCTTCCGGAAGGTGCGCTCAATGCCCATCTTTTCGACCGTCTCGGCGGTCTCGCGGATGCCGGCGGTGTCGATGAAACGGAAGGGGATTCCGTCCAGGTTGATGACTTCCTCGACGGTATCACGGGTGGTGCCGGCAATGTCAGAAACGAGGGCCCGGTCCTCGCCGACGAGCGCGTTTAGTAAAGTGCTCTTGCCGACATTGGTCGCGCCGACGATGGCGACAGGCACACCATTGCGGATCGCATTACCGTACTTGAAGGTATCTGCCAGGGCGCTCACATGAAAGCGCGTCTTATCGATGAGCGCGACCAGTCGTTCCCGGTCTGCGAACTCAACCTCTTCCTCGCTGAAGTCCAACTCAAGCTCCAGCAGGGAAGTCATCTCCACGAGTTCACTCCGGAGAAGGGCCAGTTCGTTCGAGAACCCGCCGCGGAGCTGGTTGTAGGCAACGCGGTGAGATGCCGCCGTAGTGGACGAAATCAGGTCCGCCACGGCCTCGGCCTGGGCCAGGTCCATCTTGCCGTTCAGGAAAGCCCGGCGGGTGAACTCGCCCGGGCCGGCCAGGCGGCATCCGGCCGCCAGCAGTCGTCGGACAAGCTCGTCAGCAATGTATCTCGAAGCGTGGAAAGAGATCTCTACGGAGTCCTCGCCGGTATAGCTGTGCGGGGCACGAAACACCGAAACCAGTACGTCATCCAGCCCGGGCACATCACCGTAATGAATAGTATAACCAGCACATTCCGAGATGTTTCCACTCTTTAATTTAACTACTGCATCAGCATAGCGGAAACATTCCGGACCGCTGACCCGGATAATAGAAATTGCTCCGGTCCCAGGGATGGTGGCCGGAGCAACGATGGTATCGGTGGCGGTATTACTCATACCGGCTGAACTTGGACATGTTGTCGATCAGGTCCTTGTTCGTCTTGAATTCGTCCATGTGCTGCTGCATCCAGGTCATGGCCTCGACCGGGTTCATGTCCGCGAGAAGCTTGCGGAGGATCCAGATGCGGTTGATCGTGTACGGATCATACAGCAGGTCGTCGCGACGGGTGGAGGAAAGTACGAGGTTCACGGACGGGAAGATGCGCTTGTTGGACAGGTTGCGGTCCAACTGCAGTTCCATGTTGCCGGTGCCCTTGAATTCCTCGAAGATGACATCGTCCATCTTGGAACCGGTCTCGGTAAGGGCCGTGGCCAGGATGGTAAGGGAGCCGCCGTTCTCGATGTTACGGGCCGCTCCGAAGAAGCGTTTGGGCTTTTGGAGGGCGTTCGCATCGACACCGCCGGTCAGGACCTTGCCGGAAGCCGGCTGGACAGTGTTGTACGCGCGGGCAAGGCGGGTGATGGAGTCCAGGAGGATCACGACGTCGTGGCCGCATTCGACCAGGCGGCGGGCCTTGTCCAGGACCATGTTCGCGACCTTGACGTGGCGCTCGGCAGGCTCGTCGAAAGTGGAGGCGA
>JAEEGH010019811.1_pt1 | contig 14073 bp, 10 predicted proteins | sample 9134181 | NCBI WGS metagenome assembly JAEEGH01 (sample SAMN16246544, study PRJNA631951) | gut metagenome | biome: gut microbiome; feature: rumen; material: DP-attached | host: Bos | place: Iran: Karaj | collected 2018-10 | reverse complement strand
CATAATGTTGCCCTACCTCCGGCCCAACCACGGTAGTGACTTGCTTAGTGCATGTCCGCAAACTTTTTTAACGAGGAAAGGCAACAATGAAAAGTTACTGGAACACCATTGGCGGGCTTAGCCAGCTACAGGAATGGCAGCCCAATTGCTGGATTCAGGTGACGTGTCCCACGGACGATGACCAGCGAGAACTGGAGGAGCGCTTCGGCATTCCCGACTATTTCATCACCGACATCAGCGATACCGACGAGCGTGCACGTTATGAATACGACGACGGATGGATGCTCATCATCCTGCGTATCCCCTACGTTAAGGAGGTGCGCTCGCGTACACCTTACACCACCGTGCCCTTGGGCATCATCCACAAGCGCGACGTGACCATCACCGTGTGCTACTACGAGACGAACATGATGATTGACTTCGTGAGCTATCAGCAGAAACGCGGCGTGGGATTCACCGACTATGTTGACATGATCTTCCGTCTGTTCTACAGTTCTGCAGTATGGTATCTGAAGCGACTGAAACAAATCAACTCGCTCATAGACAAAGCCAAGCGCAACCTTGACAAGAACGTGAACAACGAAAGCCTCATCGGACTGTCGCGCCTGCAAGACTCACTCACCTATTTCCAAACCTCCATCCGAGGCAACGAGACACTGCTGTCGAAGCTAAAGTTCAAACTACAGATCGACGAACTCGATGCTGACCTAATCGAGGACGTAAACATCGAGATGACGCAGGCCCGCGAGACCACCAGCATCTATTCCGACATCCTGGAGTCAACGATGGACACCTACTCCAGCATCATCAACAACAACATGAACAAGGTGATGAAAACGCTGACCACGGTATCGATTCTCATGATGTTCCCCACCCTCATCGCCTCACTGTTCGGCATGAACCTCATCAACGGCATGGAAGACCATCCACTGGGATTCCCCTTCGCACTGGCTCTCTCTATGGGGGTGTCGGCACTAGCCTGGTGGACTCTGCACAGGAAGGGACTGGTGTAGTTACTATCGAGGAAAGAAGATTTCAAAAGCCAATAAAGGGTTAAATAAGGTTAAGAAAGTATAAATTCCAACTTTCAAACCCCTAATTCATACCCCCTAACTCTTTCAACTCCCAACTTTTTCGTAATTTTGACCCAAATTTTGTGAAACGAACCATATCAGTAACTAAACAAGTTAAATGATGGACTCTCAAGAGAATGCCCTGCTACAGGGTGAACAACAAGAGGTGAAAGCCGAAGAGACCGTTGCACAGCAGGAGAACACTGCTGTAACCGACGAGACTTCGCAAGTAGAGGAAACAACTGAAACCGCCGACGTGGCTGTAGAAGAAGCTACCGCAATGGAAGAGAATGCTACCGTAGCCACAGAAGAGCACAAGGTGTATCAGTCGAAGAAGGAAGTGCTGGAGCGTGTGAAGGAAATAGCACACGCTGAAGAGATGCCACAAAAAGATGAGGTGGAATATCTGAAGACCACTTTCTACAAACTGCACATTGCCGAGCGCGAAGAACAGCAAAAAGCATATCTGGAGGCTGGCGGCGATCCCGACACCTACGTAGTCACCCCCGACGAGGATGAAGAAGCATTTAAGGCCGAGATGGGCATCATCAAGGAGCGCAGACAGCAGCAGTTCCGTGAACAGGAGGCAGAAAAGGAAGAGAACCTCAAGAAAAAACTCGACATCATAGAAAGACTCAAGGCAATGGTCACCTCACCCGAGGAGGCCAGCAAGACCTATCAGGATTTTAAAGCCCTGCAGCAAGAGTGGAGAGAAATCAAGAACGTGCCGGCTGAACGCGCCAACGAACTATGGCGCAACTATCAGCTCTACGTAGAGCAGTTCTACGACTTGCTGAAACTGAACAGCGAGGCTCGCGAACTGGACTTCAAGAAGAATCTGGAAGCCAAGACTCGCTTGTGTGAAGCTGCCGAGAAACTGGCTGAGGAGGAAGACGTGATCAGTGCTTTCCATCAGTTGCAGAAGCTGCATCAGGAATTCCGCGAGGTAGGTCCTGTGGCTAAAGAACTGCGCGAGGAGATATGGCAGCGTTTCAAGGCTGCTTCGACCGTCATCAACAAGCGTCATCAGCAGCACTTTGAGGACTTACGTGCCCGCGAGGAAGAGAACCTGGCAAAGAAAACTGCCCTCTGCGAAAAGGTGGAAGCTATTTGCGCTGAGGAAAACAAGAACAGCGCTGACTGGGAACGACACACGAAGGAAATCATCGAGATACAGACCGAATGGAAGACCATCGGCTTCGCTCCTCAGAAGATGAACGTGAAGATATTCGAACGTTTCCGCGCCGCTTGCGACGCCTTCTTCGCCAACAAGGCCGAGCACTTCAAAACGATGAAAGACACTTTCCGCGTGAACGCAGAGAAGAAACGTGCCCTCATCGAAAAGGCTAAGGCCCTGCAAGACAGCACTGAATGGCGCTCAACAAGCGACAAGCTCATTGCCCTGCAGAAAGAGTGGAAGACCATCGGCATGGTGCCCAAGAAACTGGGTGACCAACTGTGGGAAGAATTCCTCGGTGCCTGCAACAAGTTCTTCGAGGCCCGCAACGCTCAAGGAGCCGACCAGCGCAATGAAGAACGCCAGAATCTGGAAAAGAAACTGGACGTCATCGAGCGACTTAAGAAAGCCGCCCAAGAAGCGGGTGACGATCTGCAAGCCACTGTTCAGCAGCTCGTTGAGGAGTATAACAGCATCGGACACGTGCCTTTCCGCGAGAAGGACAAACTCTACAAACAGTATCACGAGGTGCTCGACAAACTCTACAAGGAGCTGAACATCAACGTAGCCAAGCGCCGTCTGAGCAAATTCAAAGACAACCTGAAGCAGGTGGCAGAACGCGGTGAGCAGGCACTTGACAGCGAGCGTGCACGCTTGATGCGCCAGTATGAAGCCATCAAGCAGGAGGTACAGACCTACGAGAACAATATCGGATTCCTCAGCGCCTCATCAAAGAAGGGCAACTCGCTCATCGACGAGATGAACCGCAAGATGCAGAAACTCAAGGACGACATGCAACTCGTCTTGGAGAAGATTAAAGCCATCGACAACGAGAATGCCAATCAAGAATAGTGTTTAACCTAAACACTAAGAGCGTTTAGTATTATCACTAAGAGCGTTTAATATTATCGCTCTAGACACTTATTAAAAAACATCGGTCTGCCATAGATAGTCTATAGGCAGACCTTTTTTAATAAAAATCTGCAAAAAAAGTAGGAAAAATTTTGGTAGTTTCAGAAAAAGCAGTACCTTTGCAACCGCAAAAGCGAAAAACAACGTAATTGCATGGACAATTGGGGTATGGTGTAATGGTAACACTGCAGATTCTGGTCCTGCCTTTCCTGGTTCGAGTCCGGGTACCCCAACAACCAACAAGAGAGACTTTCGAGAGGAAGTCTCTTTTTTTGTTGTATTTTTAATAATCGTGAAATTCTTGTCGGATTCAGATAATATTCGTACCTTTGCACCTAATTATATATTAAAGACAATTATTTTTTACGAACTGATATCAGTTGACTGAATGGAACAAACAGGAAATCTCGTACATTCGATTATTAAAGGAATACAGGAAAAGAAAGGGAATCATATTGTCGTAGCTGATCTGAACGGCATCGATGGAGCCATTTGCCAATATTTCATTATTTGCCAAGGAAACTCTCCTGCTCAGGTTGAAGCCATCACTGAGTCGGTGGGCGACATGGTACGCATAGAACTGAAAGAAAAGCCTGCCCACATCGTGGGACTGGAAAATGCACAATGGGTAGCAATGGACTATACTGACGTGCTGGTACACATCTTCTTGCCCGACGTAAGGGAATATTACGACTTGGAGCACCTTTGGGATGACGCAAAGCTGACGCACATCCCCGATATAGACTAAAAAAATGTACACACAGACAAGCATCTTATGATGCAGCTGGAAAAACCACAAATAACAAGGCAGAAAAGACTTATATGGAACAGAATCAGAATAAAAACCAGAACAATAACGGTCCGAAAATGAATATGCCACGGTTCAATATGAACTGGATTTATTTTCTTGTTATTGCAACGCTCATCGCTCTCTATTTCTCCAATGAAGGAGGGATTGCTGATCCTACGATGAATGTAGAGACTTCATATACCGACTTCCAGACCTACATGGACCAGGGGTATGCCTCGAAACTGACAGTTGACAAGTCACAAGGCATCGTGAAAATGTACGTCAAGCCGGAACACATCCGCGACGTGTTCAAGCAGGGAGTCGAGAAAGTGGGAAAAGACCCTTACGTATCTGTTGAGATAGGCAGTTTGGACAAACTGGAGACCTTTGTTGAGGAAAAACGCGCAGAGCAGAAGTTTACCGGTAAGCTGACCTATGAGGCACAGCGCAGCAACAACTTCATCAGCAACCTTTTCTGGAGTGTATTCCCATTCCTGCTCATCATTGGTGTATGGATGCTGCTGATGCGCCGTATGGGCGGCGGTGGCGGCATGGGCGGCGGTGGCATCTTCAACGTGGGGAAGAGCCGCGCCAAGATGTATGAGAAAGGCGGAGACCTGGGCATCACGTTCAAGGACGTAGCCGGACAGGCAGGCGCTAAGCAAGAGATACAGGAGATTGTGGAGTTCCTGAAGAACCCACAGAAATATACCGATCTGGGAGGTAAGATTCCCAAGGGGGCCCTGCTCGTAGGTCCTCCGGGAACGGGTAAGACGCTGTTGGCCAAGGCTGTAGCAGGCGAAGCAGGCGTACCATTTTTCTCCATGTCGGGTAGCGATTTCGTTGAGATGTTTGTAGGTGTGGGTGCCTCCCGTGTGAGAGATCTCTTCTCGCAGGCCAAGGAGAAATCGCCCTGCATCATCTTTATCGACGAGATTGATGCCGTGGGCCGCGCACGCTCAAAGAACCCGGCAATGGGCGGCAACGACGAGCGCGAGAACACGCTGAATGCCCTTCTTACTGAGATGGATGGATTCGGAACCAACAGCGGTGTCATCATTCTGGCTGCCACCAACCGTGCCGACATGCTCGACTCCGCCCTGCTGCGTGCAGGCCGCTTTGACCGTCAGATACATGTTGACCTGCCCGATCTGAACGAGCGCAAGGAGGTATTTGCCGTTCACCTGAAGCCCCTGAAACTGGACAACAGCGTTGACGTTGACTTTCTGGCAAGACAGACACCAGGCTTCTCTGGAGCCGATATTGCCAACGTGTGTAATGAGGCTGCACTGATAGCTGCCCGTCACGACAGTCAGACTGTAGGCAAACAGGACTTCCTTGATGCCGTAGATCGCATCATCGGTGGTTTGGAGAAGAAGACAAAGGTGATGACTCAGGCTGAGAAGCGCTCTATCGCTATCCATGAAGCCGGGCACGCAACAATCTCATGGTTCACAGAATTTGCCAACCCGCTGGTGAAGGTATCTATCGTTCCACGCGGACAGGCCCTGGGCGCTGCTTGGTACTTGCCCGAGGAGCGTGTGCTGCAGACCAAGGAGGCTATGCTCGACGAGATGTGTTCTCTGCTGGGCGGTCGCGCTGCCGAAGAGCTGTTCATTGGCCACATATCAACCGGAGCCATGAACGACTTGGAGCGCACTACAAAGCAGGCATACGGCATGATAGCCTACGCAGGCATGAGCGACAAACTGCCCAACATCTGCTATTACAACAATGCTGAATACCAGTTCCAGCGTCCCTATTCTGAGACTACGGCCAAGATCATGGATGACGAGGTGCTGAAGATGATCAACGAGCAATATGAGCGTGCGAAGAGCATTCTGACTGAACATGCTGAAGGTCACGCCCAACTGGCGCAGATGCTGATCGACCGCGAGGTCATCTTTGCTGAGGACGTGGAAAAGATATTTGGCAAGCGTCCTTGGACCAGTCGTGCCGAGGAGTTGCTCGAAGCTCAGATGCGTGCCGATGCAGAACGCATGGCAGAGGAACGAACAAAACAGCTGGAAGCTGAGGCCAAACAGAAGGAAGCTGAAGCACAAGGAACAGAAGGCGACCAAAAGGCGCTCCCCAGCTCAACCGAAACAGAAAAGGAGGAAAAAGCATGAAGAATTTTATCGTAAGGACTATCACGTCTGTCTTTTTCGTAGCAGCCATCGTGACCTGTTTTCTCTCACCGAGAGCGATGGTACTGCTTTTCGCACTAGTCACGGGCATGACCATTTGGGAGTTTGCCGGACTCGTCAATGACCGCCCTTCCGTCACCATCAACCGTTTTATTACAACCATAGCAGGTGTCTATTTGTTTCTGGCTATGGCCGGCTACAACAGTGGCATCACTCCCTCTTCAGTCTTCATTCCCTATCTCGTCAGCATCATCTATCTGATGGTGGCCGAGCTTTACCTGAAAGCAGAAGACCCTATCAACAACTGGGCCTACACCATGATGTCACAGCTATACATTGCACTTCCCTTCTCACTGTTGAATGTACTGGCTTTCCGCAGCAACGGACAAGAGATTGTCTATCACTATCTCACTCCGTTATGCGTGTTCGTATTTCTATGGATCAACGATGCCGGTGCCTACTTGTGCGGATCGGCGTTTGGGCGCAACAAACTGTTCCCCCGCATTTCTCCGGGAAAAAGCTGGGAAGGCAGTATTGGCGGCTGTCTTCTAGTAGCCATTGCCACGCTGCTCCTTTGGTATTTCACTGAGAAGAACGGAGTCAACGAGCTGGGGCTGACAGCCATTCAGTGGGTAGGCTTAGGGTTGGTCATCGTTATCTTCGGCACATGGGGCGATCTCATTGAGAGTCTGTTTAAACGCACTCTCGGTATCAAAGACAGCGGCAACATACTGCCAGGACACGGTGGCATGCTCGATCGTTTCGACTCTACCCTGCTTGCCATTCCTGCCGTTGTGGTCTATCTTTACACACTGACACTTTTCTAAATACACATTCATTTTAGACGTTCTTTTTTTAAGGAAAGAGATTTTATTTATGGGAAAGATTATTGCATTAGCCAACCAAAAAGGTGGTGTGGGCAAAACCACAACAACCATCAACCTGGCGGCCTCGCTCGCTACACTGGAGAAGACCGTACTCGTCATCGATGCCGACCCGCAAGCCAATGCTTCAAGCGGACTGGGTGTAGATATTAAAGAGGTGGACTGCTCTCTCTACGAGTGCATCATCGACAAGGCCGACGTGCGCGATGCCATCTATACAACTGATATTGAAGGACTGGACATCATTCCCAGCCATATCGATTTGGTGGGAGCTGAAATTGAGATGTTGAATCTGGAAAACAGAGAGAAGGTCATCAAGCATTTGTTGGAACCGATCCGTTCCGAATACGACTATATTCTCATTGATTGCTCTCCATCGCTGGGACTTATCACGGTCAACTCACTTACCGCTGCCGATTCGGTCATCATACCAGTACAATGCGAATATTTTGCACTCGAGGGAATTTCAAAACTGCTCAACACCATCAAGATTATCAAGTCGAAACTGAATCCGAAATTAGAAATTGAAGGATTCTTGCTCACCATGTATGACTCTCGTCTGCGCTTGGCTAACCAGATCTATGATGAGGTGAAGCGTCATTTCCAAGAATTGGTATTCAAGACAGTCATTCAGCGCAACGTGAAGCTCTCTGAGAGCCCCTCTCATGGTCTGCCAGTCATACTCTACGATGCCGACTCTACAGGTTCGAAGAACCACCTGGCACTGGCAAAAGAGATCATATCACGCGAGAAACAATAAAAGAACAGAATTCAAACTAGTAGCATAAAAGAACAGAAAGGCTCTGTTATGGCAGTACATAAAAAATTTGCAAAAGGCACTTCCGTGTTGGGACGCGGACTCGACGATATAGGAAACGGGCGCGGACTTGACGCCCTCATTGACACCAGTGACGTAAAGACTCAAGGCTCATCGAACCTGAGCGAGATTCTGATTGAGCAGATTGAACCGAACCCTGACCAGCCACGACGCGAGTTCGACGAGACCTCGATGAAAGAACTGGCAGCCAGCATCACCACCATGGGCATCATTGCTCCTATCACCCTGCGCCAGGTAGCTCCCGATCGCTATCAAATCATTGCTGGCGAACGTCGTTGGCGTGCCTCCCAGATGGCAGGATTGAAGACGATCCCAGCCTACATCCGAACCGTAGAGGACGAGAATGTGATGGAACTCGCTTTGGTGGAAAACATACAGCGCGAGGATCTTAATGCGATTGAAATAGCATTGGCCTACCAGCATCTGGCCGAGACAACAGGCATGACTCAGGAAAAGATATCGGACCGCGTGGGAAAGAGCCGCACAGCTGTCACCAACTACATGCGCCTGTTGAAGCTCCCCGCCCAGATACAAATGGCACTGAAGAACCACGAGATTGACATGGGACACGCCCGAGCCTTGCTCTCCATCAGCTCACCCTCCATGCAACTGAAACTCTTCAAAGAGGTACAGAAGAACCAATACTCTGTCAGAAAAGTAGAGGAAATGGTGCAGATGCTGAAGAATGGCGAAGACGTTCAAAGCGTGAACAAGAAGATTACTTCAAAGACCAAGTTGCCCGAAGAGTACAATGTGCTGAAGAAAGAGCTGTCAGATCTTTTTCAAGCCAAGGTGCAGATGAGTTTTTCTCCGAATGGGAAGGGAAAAATCAGCATTTCCTTTGCGAATGAAGAAGAACTGGAACATATCATCAACATGATAGACCGACTGAAGAATTGATTATCACCAATAGCAATACATATCGGCATATATGCCTGTCTGCCTTGTTGCTCTTTTCCCTCTTTAGCAACACTGTGAAGGCACAGACGGAACAGAGCGACTCCATCGTAGCTGCTTTGGACTCTATGTATAATGCCATGAACCCCGACAGCATTGCTGCAGTTATGCCGGTTCAGGATTCAGCAAAGGTCGTCAAAGGCACCATACAGCAGAAAGTGAGCAAAGCTGACATGTCAACTGACACGCTAAAGACGACAAAGACAAGGCGCGACTGGAGCACATGGCGCCCCGATGCCAAACGAGCCATGTGGCTGGCACTTGTGATTCCTGGAGGAGGACAAATCTATAACCGAAAATATTGGAAGTTGCCCATTTTTTATGGTGGCTTTATAGGCTGTATCTATGCGATGAGCTGGAACAGTATGATGTATAAGGACTATCAGCAGGCCTATCTCGACATTATGGATGACGACCCCAATACTGCCAGCTACAATAAGTTCTTGCATCTTGGACGACAGATAGACGATTCGAATATCGCACGTTACCAACAGATATTCAAGAGCCGAAAGGACAAATATCGCCGTTGGCGTGACCTTAGTTTCTTTGTGATGGTGGGCATCTATGCGCTCTCAGTCATCGATGCTTATGTAGATGCTGAGCTCTCAGACTTCGACATTTCCAAAGACCTCAGCATGAAAATACGCCCTACGTTCATTAACACGGGTGTTTCACGCAATCCGCTCTATGCCACCTCATTAGGAGTGAACTGCAGTTTGAATTTTTAACCTAACAGAAAACATAATGAAGCATTCTTACATAAAAATTATTCTCACACTTTGCTCACTGCCCTTCGCCTTCACAACGCAAGCACAGATTGTGTCGAGCGATGAAACCGAAGTGATCATTACCGACAATCAAGGAAACGAGGAAGAAATAGACTTTCCCGAAGCCATGAATGAAGATGTTGACAGCCTGCTCAGCCTCTATCATTCACAAGCCTACCTTTCCATCGACGAGAATTGTCAGATGCGTGATGTCAACCCTGTATTCAGTAAAGAGGTCTATATCGAACGTCTGAAAAGCCTGCCCACCGTCATGGAAATGCCATACAATGAAATCGTTCAGACCTTTATTGACCGTTATACAGGCCGTCTGCGCAGGTCCGTAAGTTTCATGCTGGGTGCCTCCAATTTCTTCATCCCCATTTTCGAAGAGGCTTTAGAGGCCTATCAGTTGCCATTAGAATTGAAATATCTTCCCATTATCGAGTCAGCCCTTAAGCCAAATGCCGTGTCACGAGCTGGTGCTGCAGGTCTTTGGCAGTTCATGATCACCACAGGAAAGGATTACGGTCTGGAGATCAGCTCGCTTGTCGATGAGCGCCGCGACCCACTGAAGTCATCCTACGCAGCCGCCCACTACCTGAGTGATCTTTACAAGATTTTCAATGACTGGAATCTGGTCATTGCAGCCTATAACTGTGGTCCTATGACCATCAACAAAGCCATTCACAGAGCCAATGGCGAGAAAGACTATTGGAAGATTTACCCCTATCTCCCCCGCGAGACCCGTGGCTATGTGCCAGCTTTTATTGCAGCCAATTACGTCATGACCTACTACTGCGAGCACAACATTTGCCCTATGCAGTGCCAACTGCCCGTCAAGTCCGACACAGTCATGGTGAACCGCGACATTCATCTGAGCCAGATATCCGAAGTTCTGGATATCGATCTTGAGATGCTGCGCTCACTCAATCCCTCCTATCGGCGCGACATTGTTCCCGGCAACACCACATCGTCGCCTATCCGCATGTTGCCAAACGATATCACACGCTTTATAGACCAGCAAAATGCCATTTACGAGCATCGTGCCGACGAACTGCTTACCAAGCGTTCATCAGTAGCTGTCACTATGGACTATTCCTACTCTAAAAAGACGAAAGGACGTCGCTCAAGAACTTATAATCGCAGGAGCAAGAGTGCAGCCAGCAAGAGTGTCACCGTTCGCAAGGGTGACACGCTGGGAGCTATTGCCAAGCGCAACGGAACGACGGTTGCCAACCTGCGCCGTCTGAACGGAATCAGGGGCAATAATATTCGTACCGGTAAGAAAATCAGGGTGAAATAAAGTTATCAATTTTAAAAACGCTTAGACTTATGGATCAAGAGCAATTGATGCGGGAAGCCGCTGATGAGAAGATGATAAACGATGCGTTTCAGGTATTGTTGAACAATTACATGAACTCGCGTCACCGTAAGAAGACCGACCTCATCACCAAGGCATTCAATTTCGCTAAGCAGGCGCACAAAGGCGTGCGCCGTCTGTCGGGCGAGCCCTATATCATGCACCCCATTGCGGTTGCCCAGATAGTTTGCTCTGAGATTGGCTTAGGCTCTACCAGTATCTGTGCCGCCCTGCTTCACGATGTAGTAGAGGACACCGAATACACTGTCGAAGACATTGAGAACATGTTCGGTGCAAAGATTGCACAGATTGTCGATGGACTGACCAAGATTAGCGGTGGCATCTTTGGTGAACAAGCATCAGCTCAGGCTGAGAACTTCAAAAAGCTGCTGCTCACCATGAGTGAGGACATTCGCGTCATTCTGATCAAGATAGCCGACCGTCTGCACAACATGCGAACACTCGAATCGCAGCCTGCCAACAAGCAATACAAGATAGCCGGTGAGACGCTCTACCTCTATGCTCCACTTGCCCATCGTCTGGGACTTTACAAAATCAAGTCAGAACTGGAAAACCTCAGTTTCCGCTTCGAGCATCCGGAGGAATATGCCGACATTGAGAGCAAACTGGAGGCCACGCGCTTGTCGCGCCATCAGTCATTCGACCAGTTCACGGCTCCCATTGAGGAGACCCTTGAACGCATGGGATTGAAATATGAGATACGGGAACGCGTGAAGACCCCCTACTCCATCTGGAGCAAGATGCAGAACAAGCACGTCACGTTCGACGAGATTTACGACATTCTGGCCGTGCGCATCATCTTCAAGCCAACAAGCCGCGAGACAGAGGCCAAGGAGTGCTTCAACATCTACGTGGAGTTGAGCCAGCTTTACAAGAGCCATCCCGACCGTCTGCGCGACTGGGTGAACCACCCGAAGTCGAACGGGTATCAGGCCCTGCACGTCACACTCATGTCGAAGGAAGGCCACTGGATTGAAGTTCAGATTCGTTCCGAACGCATGGATGAGATTGCCGAACAGGGACTGGCCGCCCACTGGAAATACAAGGAAGGCGGTGAATACTCTGAAGACGAGAATGAGCTGAACGAGTGGCTACACACCATCAAGGAGATTCTGGACGACCCACAGCCCGATGCTATGGACTTCCTCGATGCCATCAAACTGAACCTCTTTGCCAGCGAGATTTTCATCTTCACGCCAAAGGGCGAAATCAAGACGATGCCTGCCAACAGCACGGCACTCGATTTTGCTTTCTCCATCCACACCTTCCTCGGCAGCCATTGCATCGGAGCAAAAGTCAACCACAAGCTGGTGCCACTGAGCCACAGGCTCCAGAGCGGTGACCAAGTAGAGATTCTCACGTCTAAGTCGCAACATGTGTCGCCTTCTTGGATCAACTTTGTTTCTACGGCTAAGGCGAAAGCCAAGATTCAGTCCATTCTGCGCCACGATAACCGCGAAGTGCAGAAAGCAGGTGAGACGCTGCTCAACGAATGGTTGAAGAAGAACGGCTTCGAGCCTTCCGTAGCACTGACCAACCAACTGGCCGAGTTCCACGAAATCAAGCACCGCGAAGAGTTCTATCAAGCTATAGGCGAAAAGACCATTTTGCTGGGCGAGAAAGACCTTGACGAACTGCATGGCAAGACTAAGAAGAGCGAGAGCGGAGGCGGCTGGCGCAAATACGTGCCTTTTGTCAAAGCCAAGAAAAAGGAAGCTCCCCAGCCCGAACTGATGGTTGTACCCGAGAAGTTCAACCGAAAGAAGCCCATCTATATTACCGACGACAACATACATCAATACAAGTTCCCCACGTGTTGTCATCCCATTCCAGGCGATGACGTACTGGGCTATATTGACAATAAGAATCAGATTGAGATTCATAAGCGTACCTGTCCGGTAGCCAACCGTCTGAAGACCAGCTATGGCAACCGCATCCTTGATGCCAAGTGGAACATGCACAAGCGTCTCTTCTTCGACGCAATCATCCGAATGACCGGCATTGACCGTAGAGGACTTGTCAACGAGGTGACACGCGTTCTCTCCAATCAGTTGTCTGTTGACATCCGCAAACTGATGTTCACCACAGAAGATGGCATCTTCGATGGCTCCATCGATTTGCGGGTACACGACTGTGAAGAGTTGGAGCAAATCAAGGACAGTCTGAAGAGCATCGAAGGACTGAAAGAGATCTCACGCATCATGTAGCCGTACTGGGAGCCTTCTGAAACATTTATCACACAACAAAGAAATCATTATCACACGCCTATATGTACCGCAAACTATTTTCAACGCTAACCTTGTTTTTCTTTGCGCTGACAATGTCAGCTGCCAGCAAGTACGACAACCCCGATACCATTGTCGTGGCACGCGACGGCACTGGTGAGTTCCGCACCATAGGCGAGGCCATCGAGGTGTGCCGCGCCTTCATGGATTACCACAAAGTCATCTATATAAAGAAAGGTACGTACAAGGAGAAGCTCATCCTGCCCCAGTGGCTACAGAACATTGAGCTGTGCGGTGAAGACCGTGACCAGACCATCATCACTTGGGATGATCATGCCAACATCAGCATGGAGGGCAGCTACTGGGCAGCTCCACTTAAGGAACAGCTCAAGGCTATGGGCGAGCGTCCTAAACTGGGTACTTTCCGCAGCTTCACGGTCAGGGTCGATGCCAACGACATCACCTTTACCAATCTCACCATCGAGAACAATGCCGCCCGTCTCGGACAAGCAGTAGCACTTCACACGCAGGGCGATCGTCTGCGCTTCGTCAACTGCCGCTTCCTGGGCCATCAAGACACCGTCTATACAGGCATGCCTGGCACGCGCCTGCTGTTCGACCACTGCTACATCGAGGGAACCACCGACTTCATCTTCGGTCCCTCCACCGCTTGGTTCGAGCAGTGCCACATTCACTGCAAGGCCAACAGCTACATCACCGCAGCTTCCACACCGAAAGATGTCGCCTTCGGTTACATCTTTAATCAGTGTACCGTCACTGCTGCCGACAACGTAGAGAAAGTCTATTTAGGCCGTCCTTGGCGCGACTACGGCTACACCCTCTTCATGCACTGCACCCTTCCCCGTCAGATTCGTCCCGAGGGATGGCATCACTGGCAGAAGGAGCGTGAGCAGACCGCCCG
>JAEEGH010019810.1_pt1 | contig 14073 bp, 9 predicted proteins | sample 9134181 | NCBI WGS metagenome assembly JAEEGH01 (sample SAMN16246544, study PRJNA631951) | gut metagenome | biome: gut microbiome; feature: rumen; material: DP-attached | host: Bos | place: Iran: Karaj | collected 2018-10 | reverse complement strand
CGCCCAGGTGAACTGCAAATGGTGTTCGACGTGGTGATGGACGTTGTTGGACTATGGCTGTCAGACGGTTACCGCGTGGAAACACCCATCGGCTCGTTCGCCCCTAAGTTGAAACTGTTGGGTGAGCATACCGACCCCAAGACCGTTCATGGAAGGGATGTCGTCTATGCAGGAGTTGAGTTCATCCCTTCCAAGGAGTTGGTCAAGGAGGGAGGCCGCAACAAGGAGGGCTATCGCAAGAGTCAGGCCCAGGTGGGCAACAGCCAGATGTATGACCAGAAAGCCATGGACGAGGCCCTGCGACGCTGCATGAAACTGGGCCACGCGACGATTCCAGAGTTTATGAGTTTCAGCGGATTGAAGCGCGACTCTGCCAAGAGCTATCTCGACAGCCTCTGCGAGGGCGACAACCCGCGACTGTGGAAAGTGCGTGAAAGCCGCCGTTGGCTCTACTTTCCCAAGAATGATGCTTCGGAGGAATAAAAATCGGTTTCGGCCGACCGCTCCAGTAAATGAGGGCGGGCGCTCCAAATTGTTGGGGCGCCCGCCCTAATTGATGCGGGCGGCCCATGGCAACAAAATACTCCACACCTTTTTCCTCGTTACAGATGCGCCTCTCTCGGTTTGCACGTACCTTTCTCCCTTTTCCCAACGTGTCTTCCACTCAGGACGAACTTCTGACTTTCTTCTCCGCCTGAAAATGATTCTGATAGCGTAACTAAAACTGTCATGCAGAGCTATCAAGGAATAACTACATTCTTGCTTTCTGCTTCTCGCCGGCACCACTTCCGCGATACTTTGACCGGGCCTCGTTGAACTTCCACGTCAGGTCGAGGGTGAAGGTGCGGCGGGTGGGGTTGTGCAGCGTGAGTTCGCGATAGCCGTAGAGGATGGCATCGGTCTGGTTGCCGTTGAAGATGTCGATGCAGCGCAGGTCGGCAGTGAGCGTGCCCAGACGGCGGAGGCTGAAGTCTTTCTGAAGGCCAAGGCTGCCGACGAAGCGTGGCTTGGTGATGTGGAAGTTGTTGTACTCGCCCTTGGTGGCCCACTCCAGGTCGGCACTCAGGCGAAGGTCGCGGGGCAGTTGGATGGTGTTTTGCCAGGAACCGTTGATCCAGGGCTGCGAGAGTGTGATGACCTCGCCAGTGGCCGTGGGCGACTTATAGTTCTGGAACATGGCCACGACCGACCATGTGGGATGCCAGCAGCCGATGACGGGACGTGCGGAGGCAATGACGGTCAGACGGTCGTAGTCTTCCTGGCTGTTGATGGGGCGCACGAGACTGACGAACGGGTCGGTATAGCCCGGGTAGGGCTCTGTCGACATGGTGAGGGCATCCTTGATGCGCCCGTAGTTGAGCGTCAGGTTCATCCACTTGTAGGCGGTGTTCAGCACGATGCTGTGGGTGTAGGTGGGCCTGAGATAGGGGTTGCCGCTCTGATAGGTGTAGCGGTTGATATAGACCGTGGAACTGGTGAGGTTGGAGTAGTTGGGGCGCTCGATATCCCTGCGGTACGAGAGCGAGAGCTGAACCTTGCCGACGGGGGCTGAGACGACGAGGGTGGGGAACCAGTCGCCATAGTCGCGGCACACCTCATCCTGTTTCTTGCCGAAGTTGAAATAGTCGTTGGTGAGATGCTCGTAGCGAAGTCCGACCTGTGCGAACACCTTGCCGAACTGGCGTCCGTACTCTGCGAAGACGGCTGCCGACTTCTCGTTGATTTCGGTGTCGGTGGTCTTCACGGGAACGGCATCGGTGGCCATGAAGTCGTAGGCGTCGGTGCGGTGGTTGTAAGAGTATTCACCGCCGAGCGAGAAGTTGCCCTTCATGACGGGGTAGCCAAAGATGAGCTTCGTGGCCCAGAAGTTGTTGCTGCTCACGGTGTTGCTCTGGATGGAGCGGTTGACAGGGCTGCCGCCTGCCTCGGTGGTCACTTCGCGGGTGCTGCCCGGCGACTGGGTGTCGTCGAAAAGTCCGTCGATGTTGAGGTCGATGCTCAGCTGGCCTGCCTTGCCGTTGTAGTAGGCATTGAAGATGTGCTTCGTGAACTTGTCGTCCTGATTGATGTCGCTCTCGGAACGCTCCTTGAAGATGTTGTTCTCGTAGCTGTCGGTATAGAACAGGCTGCTGTATCCGCCGCTGGGATGACTGTCGTATTTGTAGAAGGCACCGAAGCTGTGGTTCTCGTCAAGCATATAGTTGACCTGCAACTGCGGCGACCAGCCCCTCCATACGTTCTTGTAGTTTTCCTTTGAGCTGACGCCGTCGATGCGGTCGGGACCGGCATAGTAGGTAAGGATGTTTTCCTGCGTCGACTTGGCATGACCATAGCGACCGGCCCAGAGCGAGGCGGTGATGTCGAGACCGCCCGTGCGGTAGTTCACGTCGAGGTTGTTGGTAATGGTATGGCCGTACTGATACACGCCCTGGGCGCTGTCGTGGAAACCGAAGCCATCGCCCTGTGCCTTCTTCAGCGTGATGCGCACCACGGCCTTGGTGGAGGCGGCATAGCGGGCACCTGGATTCTGGATGACATCGACGTGCTGAATCTGGTCGGAGCGAAGGCGCGAGAGTTCCTTCTCGTCATGCACCCGCCGGCCGTTGATGTACACCTCGGCATCGCCGCGGCCCAGCACCTTGACGGCACCGTCGCGCTCAGCCTCGAGCGAGGGAATCTTCGACAGGGCATCGCTCACCGTTCCGGCTTTCTCGAGAATCGTTCCGGCCACGGTGGTGCGCATGGCGTCGCCCTTGGCATGCGTCTTGGGCAGCTGACTTTTCACCACCACCTCGCCGAGCGCCTGCGTCTCTTCTTTCATGCGGATGGTAAGGCCGTCGGCGGCTTTCAGGTATTGGGTTTCGTAACCTATGCTGCTCACCTTGAACAGTCCCTCGTTGGTGCTGGTCACGATCTTGAAATGTCCCTGCTCGTCGGTTACTGCTCCCTGAACGAAGGCGGAGTCGGGCAGCGACAGCAGTACCACGTTTACGAATGCCATGGGCTGTCCGTTCTCGTCGGTCACCCGTCCGCCCACGTCGTGCGTCTTAGCCATTGTGTTCAGGCTCATCATCACAGCTGCAAAGAGTGCAGCCAGTCTCATGCTTGTTTTTTTCATATTGTTTATTGGGGTTTGGTTTTTTACTCCATTAGTCGCGCCGTCAGTTGGAAAGTTACAGTTGTGCCGCTCGTTTTGTATGTTTGACGAACTAATCGGTGCGAAAAGTTGCATGTCTGCGATTGCAAAATTAGGGGGAATCGGCTTAATGCGCAAATATCTGGGATATTCTGCGGGTAAATGTGATGAATGGTGGGATGAACGGTAGAAACTGCCCGTTCGTCACACATCCGGGCATAAAAAAAGATTAGCCCATGCAGGATGATTTGCACGGGCTAATCTTATCGAATCAGGTCTAGGGGTATTTATTTCAGCTTGTCGTACACCTCGTCGGTGACAGGCTCCAGCCACTCGTTGGAGGCTCCTTCCTGTACGTCCTTATGATACGTGAGATGCTGGAACCACGAGTCTTTGGCGGCTCCGTGCCAATGCTTGGCCTCGGCGGGAATGGCGATGACGGTGCCGGGTGTCATCTCAACGGCTTCCTTGCCCCATTCCTGATACCAGCCGCGACCAGCCACGCAGATGAGCACCTGCACCTGCTTGTGGTGAACATGCCAGTTGTTGCGGCAGCGGGGCTCGAAGGTGACGTTCATCACACCACCGCCAACGTCGGCCAGGTAACTCTGGCCAATGAAATACTTTCCGTAGGGATTGGGCTCGCCCTTGGGCCATTTGGTGAGCAGCGTGTAGCCCTCGTTGCCGAGCCATGCGCAGAGCTCATCCACGAGCTGCTGGCTGTTGCCCATATTGACGGCTCCCTGCTTGTGGGCAGCCAGCTGCGGGGCAACGCCTTCGAGTCCGCTCAGGGCTGCCACGGTCACTATCTCGCGGTCGGCAGCCGAAAGCTGATCGCCGGCGAAGATGTCACCAAAGAGGTGCGACTTCAGGTAGTAGTCGTCTTGCGGACAGAAATCGTAGTTGAACGGACGGCCCGAGAGCTGCGTCTGGTTCTTTGTGCCCAGTTCGTAGGCTTTGCGGGCATCGTCCCATTCGACAGGGCGCGTCCAGGGCTTGCCTTCCTGCCAGCCAGAGCCCCCCTCTTGGCTCCCCCCGAAGGAGGGAGAACTTTCCAACACCTTGTTCAGCACGCCCAGCGCATTCAGCGAGCGCGGGAATCCCGTGTAGGCATAGAGCTGCGAGAATGCCTCCTTCAGTTCGTTGATGGTCACTCCGTTGTCGAGTGCCATCCTAACGGCAGGCTCTAAACGCGTTAAGTCGCCCTGTGCCATCAGACAGGCACATGCGGCCAATCCCTTCTGACGCTCGGTCAGCGTCTGACTGTTTATGGTTGTCATAGTCAATACTGCTATAATTATTAAAACGATTCTTTTCATGTTTTCCAATCGCTTTATTTCAGATTCTCTTTAAAGAAATCAGCCAACTTATCCCAGGGAATCAGATTCTTCGGCTCGCCCTTGCCCACAAGCTCCGTATAGCCGCCGTCGTAGAGGTCGCAATGCGAGGCTCCGGGGATGATGAGCAGCTGCTTGTTAGCCGGGTTGGGATTGGGCTTGCCAACCACGTTGTAGCCCTCGGCCTTGCCATCCACCATATAGTGATAGGCAGCCTCGCCGAAGTAGCGTGAGTGGGCCTTCTCGCCATGCATCACGAGGACGGCAGAGCGGATTTCGTTGATGTAGTAGAGGAAGCGGCTGTTGGCGTAGGCCTGTGTGCCGATCGTGCGCCAGCCGTCGTTTGAGTTACCGCTGCGCTTGTGGTAGCCGCGTTCGGTCTTGTAGTAGTCGAAGTAGTCTTTGACAAACTGAGGCGCATCATCGGGCAGGGGATCTACAACGCCACCGGCCATTGCCATCGGGTCGGTCAGGCGCTGCTTGGCCATTGCCTCACGGGCAGCATGGCGTGATTCCTCTTTGTCCTCGCTATCGAAGTAGCCATTACCGCTCACGCGCGTCATATCATACATCGTGGAGGCAACGGTTGCCTTGATGCGGGTGTCGGCAGCGGCAGCATTCAGGGCGATGCCTCCCCAGCCGCAGATGCCGATGATGCCAATGCGCTCAGCATCCACATTGTCCTGCCTGGAAAGGAAATCCACAGCCGCCATGAAGTCCTCGGTATTGATGTCGGGCGAAGCCGTACGGCGGGGCTCACCGCTGCTCTCACCGGTATAGGAAGGGTCGAAGGCCAGCGCCACGAAACCACGCTCGGCCATCCGCATGGCATAGAGTCCGCTCGACTGCTCCTTGGTGGCTCCGAAAGGACCGCTCACGGCAATGGCTGCCATCTTCCCCTCGGCATCCTTCGGGGTATAAAGGTCGGCTGCCAAAGTCAGTCCGTACTGTGTCTTAAACGTCACTTTTTGGTGGTTCACTTTCTCGCTCAGCGGGAACACCTTGTCCCACTCCTGCACTAAGTTCAATGTTGTATTCATGCCTTTTGATTCGTTAGATTCGTTGTTACTTTTCATTGTGCAGCCAGCGAGCAACCCGCCCATCAGAACTGCCAGGATTATCTGCTTCATAATATCACTTTTTTGCCGTTTTTGATATATACGCCTGCCGAAGGATTCGTCACCCGCTGCCCATTCAGCGAGTAAATATTCCCCTCGCCCTTTGGAGAGGGGTTAGGGGTGAGGCTTTCAATGGCCGTTGCACCCGATGTTTGCGACAGAGTGACGCTGATGTTGCTTTCGCCGGCTTTCAGGAATGTGCGTAATTCGCTCTCCGAGAGGCCGTCTATCTTACCCAGGCGAGTGTAGCTCCACGAATTGGAATCGTAGAACAGACAGATGTTGCTGCCGTTGTAGAGAACCACATCGCCAGGCTGGGCTGTGAAGTGCTGGTCGCTGGTGGGCAGCGAGAACCCCAGCGCGCCCCAAATCTCGAAACCGCCGCTGCTGTTGAGCGTCACGGTGACAGGCAGCTTCTGGACAAGTGCCCGTGTGGCGGCATTGTCGACGAGCGTGATGCTTTGCGTCTGGCCGCCGATGGTGATATAGATTTTCTGTCCCATATTATCTGCCTTGACTTCGCTGTCGGATGAACAGCAACTGAGCAGTATTGCTGCTAAAAACAATAGGATTTGTTTCATTTTCATCAGTTTTAGAATCATGCTGCAAAGTTACGCACATTATTTAATATAGGCATTACACAAATTGGCTGATTATTTACCAATTTCGCAGATAGTGGCGTTTTTTTAAGGATTATTATACCATTATTGTGTGCTGATGCCCGTTTGTTGCCTCATTCCCTCGAAGAATTGCTGCTGCAGTTGCCGGGCAAGTTGGTTGTCGGGATTCAGTTTCAGGGCTTTCTCGTAGTTCTCCATCACGTCGAGATAGTAGCGCTGGCCGTTTTGTGCCGGATTCTGCACGATTCGCACCATGTAGAGGAAACCGCGCAGGGTGCATACGTCAGAGGGGTCGGCGTTTTTCATCAGGTCCATTTTCATGATGGTCTGTTCGGCTTCTGCCAGCAGATTGTCGGTCTGCGGGGCATGTGGATTCATCACCGAGAAGTAGAGACTTTGCAGGGCCATCTGATACTTGGGTTGGATGCTGTCGGGGAACATGGCGTCGATGCGCTTCATTTCAGCAACGCAGTTGAGGAAAGCCTCAGGGGTTGGCTGCTGGAGCTTGCTCAATGATTGTCCGATGAGTGCCCGCATGCTTGGCTGCTGGGCAAAGACGCTAACTATTGTCATCATTAAGAGACAGATTACTAACACGTTGTGCTTGATAGTTGAACTAAAAGTTGCACTTTGTGCGACTTTTCTCACGCTCGGCAAAGCAATTGCTTTGCGCTCGCTAAATCTAAAAGTTTGAGATGTCATAAGCTTTATTATTTTTAAGTGAAACAAATATTCCGATGTAAAGGAAGCGGTCGCGTGAAGCCGTGACGGGAGAGCCATTGGCATCGAAGCGGAAAACGTTGGTGCGACCGAAAATGTTGTTCAGCGAGGTGTAGACGATGACCTTCGGACTGACCAGCCAGGTCAGGTTCATGTCCACGCTGTTGTAATGGGGTGTGGTTCCGTTGGGGAAATGCCGTCCGCTGGCGTATGATTCAGAAAGGCCAACGATGACCTTGCCGATGCCGTATTTGGCCGTCAGTCGCAGATTGTGGCGCGAGCAGTAGTCGGGCATCTGCTCTTCAGTATAGTCCAGATAGAGCCGACGGGAGTCGTTGAAGGAGTAGGAGAGGGTGGTGGACAGGTTCTTGAGCAGCGAATGGTCTTCAAGGAAGATGTCGAGGCCGCGGCTTGTTCCGTAGCCGTTCGGCTGGTAGGTATTTCCCTCCAGCAGCGGCAGATGGTGATATTTCTTCAGATAGGGCTCGATGCGCAGGAGCGTAGTCTGCGATTTCCATTGCATCGATAGGGTGGCGTGGTCGGCCGTGCTTTGGCAGAGCGTTTTGTGGCTCATGGCCAGATAATCGTCGGCTGCGGTCTGACTGTAGCGGCCTGCCACCAGCGAGAATTGCAACTGCTTGCTGGGGATATAGCTCAGCGTTGCCCTTGGCATGAGGAGGAAAGGAGCCCCCTCCAACTCCCCCAAAGGGGGAGAGTATTCGGCTCGTGCTGATGTGTTTAGGAACAGGCGCGGGATGATTCGCCACTGGGCATCAATATGGGCAGCCAGGATGTTATAGTTGAGCTGATAGTGATAGTCGTCGTAACGAAGGGTGCTGTTGCGGAGATAGTCTTCTGCGCCAGCCGAGAGTTTCAGCACATTGGAACAGACCTTGCGCAGTTCAGCCTTCAGGTGGATTTCGTTGCGGAAGTTGTGATAATGGTCGCCGGCCGTCTGTGCATCGTCGACATTGCTTACAACGGATGAGTTGGCGATTCCCGCAAAGAGCGTGTAGCCGCGGCCTATCGATGTCTTATAGGTGGCGTTTGCATAGATGTTGTGCTCCTTCAGCGAGAGGTTTCGACTGTCGATACGCTGCCCGACGGATGTCAGGTCGTAGCCCACGTATGACTTCAGCACGCCCGAACCCTTGAATTCCTTCTTGAACTGGGCCTCGCCCGAGAGTTTGCGATAGGGACGGCTGAAATCGAACCTTTCAGAGAACAGGCGGTTGAAGATGCCCATGCTGGTGAGGGCAGCGTTGAACGACAGACTGCTATTACGGAAAGCCTTGGTGCCGCCGATGTTCCAGTCGACCAGCGATGCACTCACGCCGAATTTGTCGCTTGTGGCCGCATCGGTGGTCTCCATGGGGAGCACAGACGAGAGTGCCTGGCCGTATTCGCCGCCATAGCCGCCCAGCGAGAAGTTGATGCCCTTGAAAAGGAAGGGTGAGAAGCGTCCGCGAACGGCTGAGTTCTCGGTGTTGGTGCTGTAGGGCACAAGTACGTGCATGCCGTTGACAAACGTCTGGCACTCGTCGCTCTCGCCTCCACGGACGTATAGCTTACCGTTCTCGCCCACCATCTGCGTGCCGGGAAGCGTCTGCAGGGCAGCCACGATGTCGCCGCACGAATTGCCAGCCATCACCACGTCGAGCGCATCCATGGTCTTGAAGTTATCGCTCTTGCCGAAACTGAACGTGCTGGCCGTCACCACCACTTCGTCGATGCTCGTGGCGCGCTCTTTCATCTGGATATGGAGATTGGTCAGACGGGCGGCATCTGCGGTCAGCTTAAAGTCTTCGAAGCCGATGAACGAGGCGCTCAGCGTCACCTCATCCGTGGTGGAGACGGTGAACGAAAAGCGACCGAGTGAGTCGGTTAGGCATCCGTCAATCGTACCTATTATAAATACATTGGCTCCTGCGAGCGGTTCCTTCCCGTCGGTAACTGTGCCCGAAACGGTGGTCTGAGCTGCCAGGTTGCAGGCAGTCATCAGCAGTAAAACGATATGTGCTATGCGATGTTTCATGCTGCAAATTTATAGCATGAAAACATAGCCTCCAAATAATGCTGACAGACAGCTAAAAACGCTGACGGAAAGCTATGCCAGCGGGCGAATGACTAAGATTCAGGACGAATGACTAAGCTATAAACGACTTCAGGCGAGGCACATACGAGCGCGATACGGGGATGCTTGTAGGGCATGTTCCGAGCGTCAGCTGATAGCCGTTGGAGTTGCCGCGGGCCGACGTGATGTTGTTCACATTCACGATGAACGAGCGGTGGCATTGGAAGATGTTCTCGTAGTCTTTCAGCTCTTCGGCAACGGCGGTCAGCGTGGTGTGAATCTCGGTGGCCTGTGGCTTCCCATCCTTCACGAAACACACCGAAACGTTGTTCTTCTGCGCTTCCACGTAGAGCAGGTCGTTGATGGGAATCGTAAGGTCGTTGCCACGCACGTTGTGGTCGCTGATGGTGACTGAGATGTCTTTCTGCTCCTCGGCCGTGTTGCTCAGCAGCTCCTCCATGCGGTCGCGCAGGTTCCGGTTGTAGTCGATGACGATGGCCAGCGTGGTAATGATAGTCCCGATAATCATCGTCCAATACAGGAAAGCGAGGAAGAACCGGAGCGTGATGGGGTAATTGAATATAAAAGAGAACAGGATGAAATTGCAGACGGCAATAAACAGAATCAGCCCGAGCACGGTGAACGCCTGATGCCAGATGCGCCAGGGCTTGAAGCGGGCGCGAAGTGTGCGGACCACCGACAAGCCGTAGACGGCATAGCACCCCGACGTGACCAGCCCGAATAAAGCCGCCACCAGGAATTTGCTGCCCCGATACATGCTGAATCCGAAGGGCTGCAACACGAAAAGTATCGCCCAGATGACGACTCCATACACGATGCTGTCGCGCAGCCAGTGGGGGCTCTGCTTGAACGGATATGTTCTTGTAAGGAATGAAATCATAGGGCAAAGGTACGCAATTTCTTTGAATTACAGGTTGATTTCCGTTTTTTTTCGTATCTTTGCGCTGTTATTATGAAGAAGATTCTGAAAGTTGACACTCCAAACGACTATGCCCGCTTTGTGGAAGCCCCCGAGCTGCACCCGCTGGTGAGCATCATCCACTACGACGAGCTGCCGCCCTTCCGCCACAGTCTGAACAACTATGGGGTGTACGGGCTTTTCATCCAGCGCCAGTTTCCCGATAATCTCTCGTATGGCATGCGAAAGCTGCAGGCGAGCGACGGTTCAATCATTGCCGTGGAACCTGGTCAGATAGGTGGTTTGGAGGACAATGGCGAGCGCATATCGCTGAGCGGATGGGTGCTGCTGTGGTCGCCCGAATTGTTGCATGGCAGCGAATTGGAACGCCAGATAGAGCGCTATCAGTTCTTCTCGTATTTCTTCGACGGCTCGTTGCCGATGGACCCCTCCGAATGGCTCTGCATCACGCAGTTGGTGGCCCAGATGCGGCAAGAGTTGCAGACACACGACGATTCACCCTCTTTGAGAACCATCCTGCTGGGCTATCTGCGCCTGATACTGGAATACTGCAACCGCATCTACCTGCGCCAGCTATCCGAGGAAAACAAGGGCAGCGACGACCTGCTGAAGCGTTTCCACAACCTGTTGCAAACCTATTTTCGCGAGAACCGCCAATTGTCGCAAGGTGTGCCCACCGTAGCCTATTGCGCCTCAGAACTGGCCTATTCGTCGCGCTATTTCGGCGACCTCGTACGCAAGGCCACAGGCGGCACAGCCATCGGCTATATCCACAACTACATCATCAATCAGGCCAAGAGTCTGCTCATGCAGGGCCACAACATCAGCGAGACCTCGCGCCTGCTCGGCTTCGATTTCCCCCATCATTTCACCCGCCTTTTCAAGCGCACCACAGGCCTCACGCCCAGCGAGTTTTTGGGGAAATAAATTAACATAATAAACAAGAATTGTTTTTTTTTGAGCACCAAGTAAAAAAAATGCTTCCATAGCGATGAATTCCGTTTTTTTTTTATTATTTTTGTAGCCGAATAATAGACATGCTGAGATAATAACTGTAAAAACAATAACTATGAAAAAACTTTTAACTGCTATGCTGTTGGTCATGACCACGATGTTGGCCAACGCACAACTGGTCATCAACGAGTTGATGCAGTCGAATGTTGAATGCATCATGGACGATATTCATGAATTCCCCGATTCATGGGTGGAACTCTATAATCCCACGGACGAAGGAATTAACCTCAAAGATTACAAGATAAGCAACAAAAACAAGGAAGGTAAGGCTTGGACGTTGCCCGACAAAACCGTAGCTGCCAAGGAGTATGCCATCATCTACTGCGACAAGGAGGGCAAAGGCCTTCATACCAACTTCCGCCTGGAGTCTGGCAAAGGATGTACAGTTTATCTTTTCAGTAACAAAGAGGTTGTTGACAGTCTTCCTTATGTTGATGGCAAACCTATGGTCAAAATGCCGGCACCCGATATTGCATTCGGTCGTAAGACTGATGGTGCTAACGAATGGGGTTATCAGCTGACACCTACACCAGGTAAGGCCAATACCGGACAGATTTGCAATGCTAAGCATATCTTAGGTGCTCCCGTTTTCAGCGAACGGGGGCGTGCCACCTATGGTGGTAGTGCTATCGACCTCACGCTAAGTTTGCCGGAAGGTGCTCCCGATAGTGCCTACATCGCCTACACCACCAACGGCAATGAGCCGAAAGCCGATAGCCAGAAATACAAGAATGCCATCCATATCACCAATACCACGGTGATTCGAGCAAAGGTTTTCTGCGATGGCTGGCTCTCACCTGTGAGCACCGCCCAGTCGTATATCTTCCATCCAAGGGACATTACGGTGCCCATCTTCTCTGTCCAGACCAACGACCTTTATCTGAATGGTGCCGACTCTCTTGGCCTTTTCAAATATAATAATAGCAAGGAAGACAAAAAGAAATGCGACTGGCGCCGTCCTGTCAATATTGAAATGTTCCCCGCCGATGGTGAACCAAGTGCCTTCAATCAGCTTGGCGAGACCCGTATCCAAGGTGGACAGTCGCGTGCGAATGCTCTCAAGTCAATGGTATTCTATGCCAACAAGCGCTTCGACCCTGACCACAAGCAGTATCAATATGAGTTCTTCCCCGACCAGAAGCCGGGCATCAAGAAATTTAAGTCGTTCTCACTTCGCGATGGCGGTAACGACTTCGGTGACTTGTACTTCCGCGATCTCATCATCCAGCGTACGATGGGAGAGAATACCGACATCGACTGGCAGGCAGGCCATACGGCTGTGCTCTACATCAATGGTGAGTATATGGGCATGCTCAACATCCGAGAACGCTCAAATGAGGACAATATCGAAAGCAACTACGGCATTGAGGACATGGATATGGTTGAGATTTCCCATGAAAAAGTGAACAATGTTGACCAGTTTATCGAGGAATTCAAGGGAAGCGAAGACGAAACATTCTATAACAGCTTCAAGACCTTCTATAGCGAGCATGGGCACACCTTGGCGGAATACGAGCAGTGGCTAGATGTCAGCGAATATCTGAATGTTGCAGTGATGAATCTCTTCTATGGCAATAACGACTGGCCTGGCAACAATACCGTATTTTGGCGCCCCAACGACGACGACAAGTCAGGTCTGCCCAAGAGATTCCGTGTGATTGTCAAGGATACTGACTTCGGACTGGGACTCTATAACAAGCAGAACAACTACAACATGATTGACTTGTTGTATAATCCGAATAAATGGCAATATAGCAACGACAACTGGGCTTTTACCGAACCGGCCACACGCCTGATTAAAAACATGCTGGAAGACCAGGACATCCTGAACCTGTTCATCGACAAATGCTGCGTCTTCATGGGCGACTTTATGAACGGCACTGGTACTGGTGAGATTATTGACAAGATCCAGGCCGAGGCCATGGAGGAATTTGTTGCACATCGCGACAAGTACAGTCCTAATACTTGGGGAGGCAACCGTAACGATATCACGAATAAGTTCAATGCTGCCAAGAATTGGGCAGAAGGACGTCCCAATTACTTCATCAATCACTTGAAAAACAAATGGAGCCTAGGAACTGCCATTCCCGTCACCATCAACAAGGAAATGGACTCCGATAAAGTGCCCGACGAGGTGTATGTCAACGGCATCAAGCTCACCAAGGGCGTGTTCGACGGCAAACTCTTCGAAGGTCGTCAGATTACCCTCGAAGGTAAAACCAACGTCACGAACGACAAGATAGTGACAGGATGGGAAATCAAGAAGACACCAAATTCTGGAACAGCTGTGACGACAACTGTTGACGGAGCCACTTGCACCTTCACCATGCCCTTGGCTGAAGATTACAAGAGCCTCACCATCAAAGCCATTATGGGCGATAAACCTCAAATTACCGGCGATGTTAACCATGATGGTAAGGTAGATGTTGCTGACGTAACAACACTGGTGGACCATATCCTTGGCAATACTCCACAGGGATTCAACCCAAATAACTGCGACGTGAACAATGATACAAAAATCGACGTAAGCGATGTCACCAGTTTAGTAGATATCATTCTGAATAACAATTAGATGAAAAAACCTGAACGTTCAGCGCGTTGACAAGAGCCACAAGGGCGTATGGGATGAAGAAGAATAAGTAGGACTCCACTCACACGATAACGACGCTTCCATGCGTGATGCTTAGACATCATCCCAACGCTTGGAAGCGCCGTTTGTATTAAACCGTTAGAAGCATCGGTTCCGTCCATCAGAAGCCATGTTTCCGCCCAATGGAAGCATTCCTTCCAGACTTTGGAAGCATCGCAATCAGACTTTGGAAGCATCGCAATCAGACTTTAATTGCATTCCATTCAGACTTTAAAAGAAAAACAATAATTTGACTTTGTGATATTAAGCACCTTAATTATTCGCTATAATTGTGGTCTACCACAACCGATACCTGCATGTCGGGAACCAACGGTTGGAGCTCTGCGGTGAGCTGACTGACAAGGGCGGCATCGTCGTGGACGGAAAGGTCGGGAACGACATCTATGGAGAGCAGACGGTCTGGCTCGGAATAGAGGAAGCCATGCACCTGCACAATCTCCTTGTGGGCGGTGAGGGCTTGTATG
>JAEEGH010019809.1_pt1 | contig 14073 bp, 13 predicted proteins | sample 9134181 | NCBI WGS metagenome assembly JAEEGH01 (sample SAMN16246544, study PRJNA631951) | gut metagenome | biome: gut microbiome; feature: rumen; material: DP-attached | host: Bos | place: Iran: Karaj | collected 2018-10 | reverse complement strand
AGCCGTTGTCGCCTAAGAACAGTGAGCCAAGAATTCCATTTCTCCAACTAAAGCCTCGTCTTTCCACTGTGATATTCCTACTTCCACATTTTGGACATCTCATCGTTCTTCCCTCCTATCTGTTTATTTTGTCATTCAAAAAAGGAACGACTCCTCGCCGTTCCTTTCCAAATTCTAATTCATGCCTTGATCATTCTTCAGTCAAATCGACGATGGGAGCCTCAGGAGCATTCTTCATCACCGATGCAATGCCGTTCTTCATGTTCACTTGATTGGCATACATCTGGCTCGAACCGATGACTTGACCATTGGCGGCCATCAGGTTGAAATAAGGTTTGCCGTTGGAGGCTTCCTTGACTTCGAAACGTTTCTCGTCCTGGCTGTTTTTCTTTACGGATTCAACACCGTTGAGGCACGAAGCCTTAGTTTTGTATCCTTCGCTGGTGAGGATAACTTGACCGTTTGTAGCCTTCAGGTTGAATTGGAATTCACCATTCTTCCTGGTTTTGATCTCAAATTTACCCATAATTTTCTGTTTTTATAGTTGGTTTAGGCTGCAAATATACATTTTTTTCTTTGCATTGCCAAAAACTTGAAATTTTTTACTGCAAACGCGCCAAAAGCTCATCGCGATAACTGGCTCCCACGGGCACCTTGTTGCCGGCAACCGTGACATCCGACTTGTCCAAATCCTGGATATGCTTGAACGATACGATATACGACTTGTGCACACGGACGAACTTGTCCTTGGGCAGTATTTCCTCCAAATCTTTCAAGGCAAACAAAGCAGTGATGCGACGCTGGGTGGTGTGGAAAGTCACATACTCGTGTTGACCTTCGATAAAGAGCAAGTCATCATAATTTATCTTGTAAAGCTTATAGTCGGCCTTGACGGTGATGAAGTCGTTGGAATGGCTGATGGTATCATGCGGCTTTTCTTCGGTGCTTACCACGGGTTGGTCGCCACCGATAGCCTTGCAGACGGCTTGGAAAAAACGCGGAAAGTCGAAAGGCTTCAGCAGATAGTCGACCACCGAAAGGTTGAACGCATCGACGGCATATTCGGAATAAGCCGTGGTGAAGATGATGGCTGGCTTGTGCTCCATGCTCTTCACCAGTTCCAATCCCGTCAGGTCTGGCATCTGAATGTCAAGGAACATGATGTCAACCTGATGGTTTTTCAAAGCATTCATAGCCTCGAATGCATTGGAACAGACGGCCACAATTTGCAGCGAGTCCACCTTCGAGACATAGTCCTGCAACAGTTTTTGGGCCAGGTATTCGTCATCCACGATGACCACATTGTATTTCTCTTTCATAGTTCAATCTTGACCTTATAGATTCCATTATCTTGTTCGATATCAAATTTATAGCTTTCACCATAGTGCAACATCAGGCGTTGTTGCACGTTCTTTTGCCCTATACCCGACTTTTTCGCTCCACTCCCATTGCCCACAAACGGCATGACATTGGTAGCAACCGTATTCTCCGCAACAAAACAAAAACTGTTGCCTGACTGTTGGATACTGACATGCACATAGCCCTCTGGATGGGATTCCAATCGACTGTATTTAAAGCAGTTTTCGATGATAGGCTGCAATAACATAGGAGCAATCATGAAGTCGTCATTTTCAATAGCCTGCTCTAATACCACATCACGCTCACCTCCCATACGCATCATCTGAAAGTCGATGAAGTTCTCTATGTAATTGATTTCCTTGCTTAAAGGGATAATCTCGGCCTGACAGTCGACCAGCACATAACGTAACATCTCAGAGAGTTTCAGCACACCATCTGCAGCATTGTCATCGTGTGTGTAAACCATTGAGTAAATGTTATTTAAGGCATTGAAAAGAAAATGAGGATTGATTTGTGACTTCAAATAGCGCAACTCCATATCGAGTTTCTCACTTTTCAGTTGGTCGGAAATGATCTTCTCCTCGTTCTCCTTTCGTTGATAATAGAAAATCACCACAAGGGCATAGGCGGCAATAAACCAAATCAAACGCACCAAGAAAGCCACGAAAAAGCGCGGAAAATCAAAGATTTCGGCAAACGGGACTCTTTCGATAAAATGCAGCAAACAAGCATCGATTGTGATGGAGGCAACTGACCATAGCGGTATCGCCAGAAGCGACATCAGGATGAAAAACACCAGCCTGCTCTTTTTCAACAGATACTCAATCAGCACTTTGTTAATAAAGAGCACCGATAGTGCCACCATGCCCACAAAACAGAGCGAACTGGCAGCACGGAAGAGGTAATTGCCGTTGGAGTGCACTGCAAAGAAGATGACGAACAGCACCATCCACACCACACCCCATTTATAGAGGCGTTCCAACAAGTCAAGGTTGGCGGTCGGCAAAGTCGACAGGGCTGGCAACGAACGTTTCTTCATTTCTTCGAATTTGAATGCAAAAATAATATGAATCCTTAGAATACCAACTGGTTTTCAACGAAAAGACATAAAAACTCAACCAAGAATCGCTTCATCTTAATCGACAAAATCGGGCATTTGGTTGAAATGTCGGTCGATTTGGAATAAAAACCGCCTTCCAACATAATATTTCATCGAAATCTCCGTCAAACCAAACGCAATTATTCCTACTTTTGCACCTTATTAATAAAAGTAAAGACTCACAGAGCGAACAATCTATGAAAAGACTGATTTTTAAAGTTTTAACTATCACTACGATACTCATCGCCCCAATGATGCTGTCGGCACAAGACGACTCTTCGGCCCTTCGACAAGGTCAGGGCTCAGAGACTTTGCGCCTCACCCTTGACCAAGCTTTGGAGATTGCCTTATCTGAAAGCAACACCGTCAAGATTGCCGACATGACGGTGGAAAAGACAGGCTATGCCCGAAAAGGCAGCTATGCCGCGCTCTATCCCAACATCAACATCAGCGGCTCCTACCAACGCACCTTGCTGAAGCAGGTGATGGTGATGGAAATGCCTAATCCTATAACCGGTGAGACTCAAACGGCGGAAATCAAAATGGGCCGCGACAACAACATCAACACCTCGGCTTCAGCAAGCATGCCTATTGTGAATGCACAGCTTTGGGAAAGCCTCAAACTGTCGGGATTGGATGTGGAATTAGCTGTGGAGCAAGCACGCTCGTCGAAAATCGCCATGGTGAAGCAGGTGAAACAAGCCTTTTATGCCGTGCTATTGGCCCAAAAGTCACACGAGGTGGTAGCAAATGTGTATGAAAACGCACAGAAAAACTATGAGAAGACGCTGCAACGGTTCAATGTAGGTAAGGCCTCAGAAGTGGAACACCTGCGCGCCCAAGTCACGATGATGAATGCCGAGCCTAATGTGTCAAGTGCCGAAAACGCAGTGATGTTGGCCACCTGGCAACTTAAGGCCGTCATGGGCATCGACCTCGACACCGACGTTGAAGTGGTCGGCGACCTGAACGACTACACTGCACAAATGCTCACACCATACGTTTCGGAAGAAGACCTCAGCAACAACAGCTCGTTGTTGCAGCTGGGCATCCAAGGCCGTATGCTTGAGTCGACCATCAGAATGCAGAAGAAACAATACCTGCCCACCCTTGCCGCCAGTATCAACTATAACTATAGCGCCATGGGTGATGAGGAACTGCGCTGGTTCCCCTCTTCGACTGCAGCAGTAAGCCTTAGCATTCCCATCTTTGACGGCTTCCAAAAACACTATAGTATCAAGCAAAGCAAGATCAACAAAAACATGCTTGACCTGCAGCGCGAAGACACCGAACGCAACTTGCGTATCGGCATCCGTAACTACAACGACCAGATGACACTTTGCATCAAAAACTACCAAGCCGCTGAGGCCACGGTGGAAATCGCTCAAAAGAGCTACGACATTTCGGAAAAGATGTACGAAGTCGGCAAGGCCACTCTAGTAGAACTCAACGATGCACAACTGGCTCTGCAACAAGCACAACTTACCCAGGCCCAAGCCGTTTATAACTTCATGGTCACTAAGGCCTCGTTGGATGAACTGATTGGAAAAGAAGAATAAAGCTGTCAGCCATCAGCCGTCAGCTATCAGCTCAGTTGTTGCAAGCTGAAAGCTGATTGCTGAGAGCTGAAAGCTAATTTTGAATTTTGAATCTTGAATCTTGAATTTTTGAATATTAAATACAAATCAATGAAATACACCAAACTTACCCTTATCACTCTTGCCGTTGCCGCTTTGATGACGGCTTGCGGGCAAAAAGACACATCAACTACCACAACGGGACAAGCCGCTCAAAAGGCCGCCCCGGTCGTCAGCGTTATCACTGCACAAGCAGAAGACGTCGATGTCACGAACACTTTCACCTCTAACATTGAACCATTCGCTACGAACAACATCGTCTCGCAGACAGCAGGCCGCATTGTGAGCATCAAAGCCGAAGTGGGACAGAAAGTGCACAAAGGCCAGCTTTTGGCCACCATGGATGATGTGAACTTGGCCAAGACGCGTATGCAGTATGTCAACGACTCGACCGAGCTGGCACGCCTTACCGAACTTTACAACATCGGTGCTGTGGCCCAAGCCGACTACGACATGGCCAAGCTTGCCCTCAACATCACTAATAAGACCTATCACAACCTGGCTGAGAACACCTATCTCCGCAGCCCTATCAATGGCGTGGTGACCGCACGTAACTACGACAAAGGCGACATGTACAGCATGACCCAACCCATCTTTGTCGTCGAGCAGATCCAGCCCGTCAAGATGCTGGTCAATGTGTCGGAGAGCCTCTTCACCCAAGTTCATAAGGGTATGGAATTCGAGATCACCGTGGATGCCTATCCCAACGAAGTCTTCAAAGGAAAGGTGAACCTGCTCTACCCCACCGTCAGCGCCACCACCCACACCTTCCCCGTCGAGGTCATCTGCCAGAATGCCGACCAACGCCTGCGTCCCGGTATGTTCGCCCGCGTGACGGCCAACTTCGGCACTAACCATCACGTTGTGATTCCCGATGTCGCCGTTGTCAAGCAACAAGGCTCGGGTGAGCATTTCGTTTATGTGCTCCAGCCCGACAACACCGTGAAATACACCCTCGTGGAACTCGGCATCCGCATGGGCAACCGTTACGAGATTATCAACGGCATCAATGAAGGTGACCGCATCGTCACCGAAGGACAGGTGAGATTGAAGGATGGAGTTTCCGTTACTGTAAAGCAATAATGACCCGCTTTGCGTCATTGCGAGCGGAGCGTGGCAATCCAGAAAAATGCTTGTTTTCTAGATTGCTTCGTACCTCGCAATGACGTAACAACACATAAAACCAACAATAGAATATGAGTCTACAAAGAACAGCAGTAAATAATCCGGTGACGACGGCTTTGGTGTTTGTCGCCATCGCCATTTTCGGTATCTTCTCCCTGATGAACCTCTCCATCAATCAATTACCTAACATGGAGACCAACTTCATCATGGTGATGACCTCCTATCCGGGAGCTAGTGCCGCCGATATTGAGACCAACATTTCCAAGACCTTGGAGAACACACTGAACGCCGTCCCCGATCTGAAGCACCTCTCCTCCACTTCGCGTGAGAACACCTCGGTGCTGTCGCTGGAGTTTGAGAGCGGCATCGACATCGAGACCGCCACCAACAACGTGCGCGACAAGATCGATATGGTGCGCAACTACCTACCCGACGGCGCGACCAACCCTGTCTTGTTCAAGTTCAACGCCGAGGACATGCCTATCATGCTGCTTAGTGTGACAGCCGAAGAGAGTCTGCCCGCCTTGGACAAGATCATCGAGGACCGCGTCACCACGCCTTTGGCACGTGTGAGCGGTGTGGGTACGGTGTCAGCCAATGGTGCCCCAAAGCGTGAAATCCAGGTCTATGTCGACCCGAACAAGTTGGAAGCCTACAACTTAACCCTTGAAAGCATTTCCAACACCTTGGCCACCGAAAACCGAAATGTACCGGCTGGTTACATAGACATCGGTTCCAACAGCTACAGTCTGCGTATCCAGAAGGAGTTCACCTCTGCCAAGGAGATGGAGAATGTCATCGTAGGCTCACGCGGTACTGCGCCCATCTATCTGCGCGATGTAGCCACCGTCAGAGACGGTTCCGAGGAACGTATTCAGGAGTCTTATAGCAACGGTCGCCAAGGTGCTACCATCGTCATTCAGAAGCAGACCGACGCCAATGCCGTCAACGTCATCAAGGGTATCAAGAAGCAGCTGAAAGTCATCGAACCCACCCTGCCCTCCGATGTCAAGCTGAATATCATTGTGGACGGTTCCACCTCCATCCAAAACACCATCAACAGCTTGCGCGACACCATCTTCATCACCTTCATCCTCGTGATGCTGGTCGTATTCATATTCCTAGGTCGTTGGCGCGCCACCTTCATCATCGTGTTGGCCATCCCGATTTCGTTGCTGGCTTCTTTGATTTACCTGTTTGCCACTGGCAACACACTGAATATCATCTCCATGTCTTCACTGACCATCGCCATTGGTATGGTCGTGGACGACGCCATCGTGGTCTTGGAGAACATCACCACGCACATCGAACGCGGCTCGAAGCCCAAAGAGGCCGCCGTGCATGCCACCCAAGAAGTGCAGTTGTCAGTCATTGCCTCCACTTTGACCATGTTGGCAGTGTTCCTGCCCTTGACGATGATCAAAGGTACCACAGGCGTGATGTTCAAGCAGTTGGGTTGGATTGTGTCCATCATCATGATTGTCTCCACCTGCGGTGCCCTTACCTTGGTGCCGATGATGTGTTCCAAGATGCTGGTGATGAACCCCCATCAGGGCAAGTTACACAAAGCCATCTTCCGTCCCATCAACAAGGCTTTGGATGCCATCAGCAACGGCTATGCCCGTCTTATCGGTTGGTGTGTCAACCATCGTAAGGTGGTCATCTTTGGCATGTTGGGACTGTTTATCTTGTCCGTCGTCTTCCTTGCCCCGACCTTAAAGACTGAAATGATGCCTAAGATGGATGAAGGCCGTCTGAGCATCAACATTGAGTTGCCGACTGGTACGGGTCAAGATGTCACGGGCGCCTTTGCCAAGAGCCTTGCAGAGGATTTCATGGCCATCCCCGAGGTGAAGATTTGTAACTACAGCTTCGGCCAGGCCGACTCCGACAATGCCTTTGCTTCAATGCGTAGCAACGGCACGCACATCATGTCGTTCAACCTGCGCCTCGGTACCAAAACCGAACGCCGCAAGGCAGGCTTGCGCAAAACCAGCGAGGTGGCTGATGAGATTCGCGCCAAGCTCAACGCCATGCCTGAAATCAAGAAAGCCAACGTCAACGAAGGCGGTGGCGGTATGGGCGGCATGAGCACGGTGCAAGTCGAGATTTACGGCTATGACTTTGCCACCACCGACCGAGTGGCCAACGAAATCGCACAAAAGCTCCGTGACCGTGGCATCCTGCAGGTCATCGTGGGTCGCGATGAATACACACCTGAGTATCAAGTCGACTTCGACCGTGAAAAGTTGGCTCTCAATGGCTTGAACAGCACCACGGCTGCTACCTATGTCAAGAACCGCATCAACGGCTCGGTAGGCTCATACTACCGTGAGGACGGTGAAGAATACGACATCCGCGTGCGATACGCTCCCGAGTTCCGCAAGAGCATCGAGGACATTGAGGACATCAAGATCTACAACTCGTATGGGCAACCCGTCCGCGTGGGCGACCTCGGTGAAGTGGTCGAATCGTTGACGCCGCCCCAAATTCAGCGTAAGGACCGTGAACGTATGGTCAGTGTCACTGCCGTTGTCGGCAAGGGACAGGTGCTGAGTGATGTGGTGAAGATGTGCGAGGAAGTCATTGAAGACACCGCCATCCCGCCTGAGATCTTCCCCAAAATCGCTGGTGACTACGAGACCCAGCAGGAGATGTTTGGCGACCTGCTCACCTTGCTCATCCTCATCATTATCTTGGTTTACATCGTGATGGCCTCGCAGTTCGAGAACCTGATGAAGCCTTTCGTCATCATGTTCTCCGTGCCTTTCACCTTCACCGGTGTGTTACTCGGCTTGTGGGCCACCAACACCGCCTTGGGTGCCATGGCCTTCGTGGGCATCTTGATTTTGATGGGTATCGTCGTGAAGAATGGTATCGTGCTCATCGACTACACCACCCTTTTGGAAGAGCGCGGCGTAGAAGTCAAGGAAGCCACTGTGAAGGCCGCTCGTTCGCGTCTGCGTCCTATCTTGATGACCACACTGACCACCGTCTTGGGTATGATTCCTTTGGCCATAGGCCGCGGCGAAGGTGCCGAGATGTGGAACTCGTTGGGTACCACCGTTGCCTGGGGCTTGACGGTCTCGACATTGATTACCTTGTTGTTGATCCCCTCCCTGTACTGCTCGCTTGAAACCCGTGCCGTGCGCCGTAAGAGACGCAAAGCAGAGGAAGCCTTGACGAAAACCGAAAACATCCGATAACCATGAAAGCGATACTCATCACATATAATCAAGCCTACTACGACGAAATCGCCACGGTGCTGAACGACAACGGCACAAAGGGCTATACTGAATGGAACGAAATCAAGGGTCACGGCAGCGATACAGGTGTTCCGCACTACGGCACGCATGCCTGGCCGACCTTGAACAACGCCATCATCAGCATCGTTGACGACGACAAGGTGGATGCCATCCTCAACCAACTGCACGAAAAAGACCTCAAGACCCCAGATTTAGGATTGAGAGCGTTTAGTTGGGCTGTGGAGAAGATGATCTAAGAAATCCTGCAAGCGACCCTATCCATTATTGGAAATCGACACCGCTTCCGTATGAAAACTTTTCTACGGAGGTGGTTTTTTTTTAGGCATTCAAATAGAGACTCGATTATTGATGATTAAAAACCACTTCTTGTTGAACACAATCTCATATTTCGTACTTTTGTATGGTCAAATGAAAAAAAATCCGATAATGTCTGTAATTTTTTAGTTGTTTTTGCATCTAAGGGTCAAAAGAAACAAAGATGGACAAAATGAATGATCAAGAAAAGCGATTTGCCCAATTGGTGAATGAGCATAAAAGCACCATTTATTCGGTTTGCTATATGTTCTCCCAAGATGAAGATGAGGTTAGCGACCTCTTTCAGGAAACGCTGATCAACATGTGGAAAGGCATCGATAGTTTTCGCGATGAAAGTAAGATTAGCACTTGGATTTATCGTGTAGCCTTGAACACCTGTCTCCTACAAGAACGCAAGAAAAAGAAAGAGGTGAAGAAAGTGCCTCTCACCATGGACGTGAACTTCTTCGAAGACAATGATGTCAACGCAACACAAGTTCGTCAACTTCACCAACGCATCGGGAAACTCGGCCTTGTAGACAGAGCCATCGTGATGATGTGGTTGGAAGATATGAGCTACGATGAGATCGGTGCCGTCATGGGAATCACACCGCAAAATGTGGGCGTAAAGCTTTTCAGGATCAAAGAACAACTTAAAAAAATGTAAGCCATGGAAGAAATGAATTTCGAGGAAATGCGCAACCAGTTTGCCATCCTCAAAGAACAGCTTGCCAAACAGGAAATCATCAGTGACCGCCTACTTCGCAAAACGATGAAATCGAAGAACAAAGAAATCAGTTTTGTGAAGAAATATGAATTTGTAGGAGCAATATTAGGTTTGCTTATCATAGTACCTCTATTCATTTTCTACGCACATTGTAGTCTTGCTTTTATCATTGCCACTTGCCTTGTACTGGTAACCAGTTTGGCAGGAACTTATTTCATCTATAAGCCAATTGGAAAGTTGAATTTTATGGAAGATGATTTAGCCTCGGTAGCTCGTGTGATAGCCAAGTTCAAAAAGCAAAAGAACAATTGGGAGCATTTTGTAAGTCCAGCATGCCTCTTCCCTTGGATAGCATGGGCAATTTATGAATTTGCTTGGAAAAACGCTCCCAATACAACCTTCTCATGGATAGTAACACTCTCTGGAATTATCGGAGCTGTAATAGGTTTAATTATTGGTATCAAAACCTATCGTAAAGTGATAAATGCTGCCCAAGAAATCCTCGATGACATCGAGAAGAACTGAAACCTGAATAAACAGCCAAACTAAAGAAAGGGAAATCAAATGAACAGCTCCAATACAACGTCACGCGAAACGATGAAAGCGAAGACCAAGGAAATCAATTATTTGAAGACACATGAGTATTTTGAAGGAGCAATCTTAGGTCTTCTTATCTTGCCCGTGCTCCGAGTTATTTTACCATGTAGTCACGCATTTATCAGCGCCACCTGTCTTGTGGTAGTGGTAAGTATGGCAGGAATCTATTTCATTTACAAGCCCATTGGAATGTTGAATATCATGGAAGACGATTTGGCCTCGGTAGCTCATGTGATGGCGAAGTTCAAGAAGCAAATCAGCCATTGGGAGCGTTATGTAGTTCCAGCACTCCTCATCCCTTGGATTGCATGGGCTATTTATGAATTTGCTTGGAAGGACTCTGTTTCATGGGTTGCCATACTCGCAGGAATATATGGAGCTGTAATAGGTGGAATCAAAAACTTCAAAGTCTACCACAAGGCCGTGAATGCCGCCCAGGAAATCATTGATGACATTGAAAAGAACTACCAACAGCCATCTGATTACCCTCCAATCTCATCCAACTCCAGCCAGCGTAATTCCTTTTCATCCAGTAAGTCCTTGATCTCCTGCAAGCGATTGCCCATCTCTTGCAGTTTCTGATAATCAGTCTCGCTGTTCAAGGCTTCGGTGATGGTAGTTTTCTCTTTTTCAAGGGATTCCATTTCCAACGCAAGGGTCTCATATTCACGCTGCTCCTTGAAGGAACGCTTTACCTTTTCGCGCTGCTTCACTGGTCGAGGCTCTTCCTTCTTCTGGGCTGACTTTTCTTTGCGCTCTTCGCGCTGCTTGGCATCCAAATAGTCCTTGTATTGGCTGTAGTTGCCCATGAAGCCTTTCACCATGCCATCGCCTTGGAAGACAAAGAGCTGGTCAACGACTTGATCCATGAAGAAACGGTCGTGCGAGACCACCAACAAGCAACCCTTATAGCTTTGCAGAAAGTCCTCTAACTTCTGCAACGTTAACAAATCCAAGTCGTTGGTGGGCTCATCAAGGATGAGGAAGTTGGGGTTCTGCACCAAAATGGTGAGCAAATAAAGCCTCCGTTTCTCACCGCCGCTGAGTAAGGCCACGGGCTGGCGGTGCATCTTGTAGGGGAACATGAAATGTGCCAACAACTGGTCTGCCGTATAGACTTTGTCCTTGCCGTAGTTGACCACCTCAGCAATGTCGCGCACGGTGCTAATCACGGTCTTGCTCTCATCGAATTGTATGCCTTCCTGGCGGTAGTAGCCATAGGTGACAGTCTCGCCCGTCTTTACCCTGCCTCGGTCAGGTTGCATTGCGCCAGTGATGAGGTTGAGGAAGGTGGACTTCCCCACCCCGTTCTTGCCAATCAGGCCGATGCGCTCGCCACGCTTGAAGACATAGTCGAAGTCCTTAAGCACCGTCAAGTCACCGAACGACTTCGACACATTGCTGAGCTCCAGTATCTTGCCACCCAAACGCTGCATCTGCAAGCCAAACTCAAGGCGTTCATCTTGTTCCTGGTATCTCGAGCGTTCCTTCAAGTCATAGAACGCATCAATGCGACTCTTCGACTTGCCTGTACGAGCCTGTGGCGTGCTGCGCATCCATTCCAGCTCATATTTCAGGAGCTGGCTGTTGCGCTCTGCTGTGGCTCGTTTCACCTCCTCACGCTCACGGCTCTTCCGTACGTAATAGTCGAAGTTGCCGTTATGGGTATACATCACGCCTTGGTAAAGCTCAAAAATCTTATTGCACACACGGTCAAGGAAATAGCGGTCGTGGGTGACCATTAGCAGGGTCATACTTGACTGGGTGAGGAATCTCTCTAACCATTCCACCATTTCCACGTCAAGGTGGTTGGTGGGTTCGTCAAGGATCAGGAAATCAGGCTCATGCAGTAGCACCAAGGCCAAAGCCAAACGTTTTACCTGTCCGCCCGAGAGCTCATCAACCGACTGCTCCATATTGGTGATAGCGAAACGGGTCAGATATTGCCTTGCTTTGAGGTGCTGCTCATCGTTAAGATCGGCCAACAGGTCGGAAATTCGTGTCCCCAAAGGATACACTGGCAGTTGTTCCAAGTAACCGATTTTGATGTCGTTGGCATAGGTGATGGTTCCCGAATCGGGCGACTCCTTTCCCACCAAAATCTTCAGCATCGTCGACTTACCCGAGCCGTTGGTGGCTATCAGTGCAGTCTTGTCGCCCTTTTCAATGCCAAAGGTGACATCCTCGAACAGCGTCTTGATGCCGTATGACTTGGATATCGCGTTGACCGACAGATAGTTCATTTCGCGAAACGCTTGACGTACTCGATAGGATACTGCGATTTCTCCGAGACCTGCTCCACCGTCATGCCCGATTCGAACAACCGCTTGATGACGGCATCCATCGGCTCACCGACTTCGATGATATGGAAATCAGGGTCATAGAAACGAACAATGCGCTGTCCCCAAGGTGCCTCCTCAACAGGATGGACATACTGAATCTCAGGGAATTCCTTCAGGTATTCAAGGAACTTGTCAAAGTCCTTCTCCTCGAAATACAGCTCGGCATTATTGGATTTCCTGCGGACCGTATTCGTATGGATCATCGCCTTCCATTTCTTCATTTCCTGTAAGGCAAAACCACCTTCGAATTGGACGTTCTCTCCAAAGTTGAAGGCAACGCGGTCGCCAATCACCTCTTCATAAAATGCGATGGCCTTTTCCATGTCGGTAACCACCAATAGCGGACATTTGAATTTCAGCATAGCTCTTAGTTTTTTTGATTTTGCAAAAATAAAAAAAGCCTCGCATCCATAGACGCGAGGCTTCAACTTTTTATCTAACTGGTGTTATTTCTTCTGCTTAGGCAGTACGGTAAACTTGTAGATGCAGAGCTGATGGTATTCCTCTCCAGGTCTCAGAATCGGCATGGGAGCCAAAGCCTCATGGTTGATGGCATCGGGGAAGAACTGTGGCTCGAGAGCGAGACCTTCACGGAAATTCAATGGCTTGCCCCATTTACCTTTTTCTTTACCGTTGAAGAAATTACCGCTATAGAATTGCATACCCACTTGGTCACTCCAAAGCTGCATTTCACGACCGCTTTGGGGTTCGGTCAGCGTAGCATTCCAAGTGTACGACTTGACATCGGTCTTGTCGATAATCCAGTTGTGGTCGTAGCCCTTGGCATTTCTAATCTGTTCATCATCGGCAGCAATGTTTTCGCCAATGCGGTGTTTCTCGCGGAAATCAAACGGGGTTTCTTTCACGCCTGAGAACTTGCCATTGGGAATCAAATGCTCATCGATGGTGGTCATATAACGTGAGTTGATTTGCAGTTCATGGTCAAGGATGGTACCATTGCCTTCACCCTTCAAGTTGAAGAAGGAATGATGAGAGAAGTTGCACAAGGTGGGTCTGTCAGTCGTGGCGGCATAACGAATCTGGAACTGGTTGTCGTGCGTCAAAGTGTAGCTCATCGTCACGTCGAGATTGCCTGGGAAGCCGTCTTCGCCATCGGCAAATACGGTGTGCATGGTAATAACGCTGTCGTTGACCGAAGTCACGTCCCAAACGCGCTTGTCAGCACCAATGAGACCACCATGAAGCGTGTTCTCGCCATCGTTCTTAGGCAACTGATACACAACGCTATCCAATGTAAATGTAGCATTTGAGATGCGATTGGCACAACGGCCCACCACTGCACCAAGATAACGCTCGCCATTGTTGTTCAGATATTTGTCGATATGGTCGTAACCGAGAACGATGTCCTCATAGCTGCCACGATTGTCGGGCATCCAAAGAGCCACCACGCGACCACCATAGTTGGTGACCTGCATCGTCATAAAACCATTGTGCAAAGTATAAAGCGAGACATTCTTGCCTTCCACTACAGTGTTGAAGTTTTCGGCAGGAATCAACTTGACTTCTTTCTTGTGGTTGCAACTGACTAATAACAAAGCCATTGCAAAAATCGATACTGCTTTTTTCATCTCTTTCGATTACAATCTTCAAAAATTGGCTGCAAAAG
>JAEEGH010019808.1_pt1 | contig 14074 bp, 13 predicted proteins | sample 9134181 | NCBI WGS metagenome assembly JAEEGH01 (sample SAMN16246544, study PRJNA631951) | gut metagenome | biome: gut microbiome; feature: rumen; material: DP-attached | host: Bos | place: Iran: Karaj | collected 2018-10 | reverse complement strand
CCAATCGCCACTTCCGACTGGATTCCCTTCATCCGCCAAAAATTTGAAAGGAACGGGCAGACCATTTCTGAAGGGCAGATAGCAAAAATTTGTGATGCGGTGGACAACCAATCCTCGTATGTGCAGCAGTTGGCATGGAATGTGATGCTGAACAGCGATGCTGTAATAGAAGATGCTGACGTTGAAGCCGCAATTGATGAGTTGATAGATCAGAACACTGTTCTTTTCATGCAGCAGACGGAGGGGCTGTCATCTTATCAGATGAACTTTCTTAAGGCACTTGCAGCCGGAGAGACCTGCGATTTCACCTCTGTGTGCGTTCTGAAAAAATATAATTTGGGGTCGAAATCAAATATCAGCCGGATACAGGAGGCGCTTATAAGGAGGGAGCTGATTGAGAAATCCGGAGGCAGGGTTCTGATTGCCGATCCGGTTTTCCGTTTGTGGCTGCTCCGCGAATATCTGAATTATTAATACTTTTGCAAAAAATAATATTAACCAAAGTTGCATTTGTGAGTTGAATGTAGATAATACAACATTTATGAAAAAGGATTTCATTAAACTTCTTGCTGTAAACATTTTATTTATAACTATCCTCAGCGGCTGCCAGGATCCGAAACCCACACCGGAAAACGATGATTTCTCCGTGGATGTGATAGTGATGAACGAGGGCAACTGGCACTCCAACAACGCCGGACTCACCGCATACGACCTCACGCGGAAAGAGACCGTCACGGACTATTTTGCGAAGAAGAACGGACGCGGGCTCGGCGATGTGGCCAACGATGCGATGCTTTACGGCAGCAAGCTGTATGTGGTGGTCAACGTCTCATCTTTAGTTGAGGTGATTGATGCTGCCACCGGAAAATCAATCCGGCAGATTCCGCTGTTCAACGAAAAGGGAATTGCACGGGAGCCACGGAGAATCTGCAGCTGCGACGGCAAAGTCTACATATGCTGCTTCGACAGCACAGTGCTGCGGATTGACACCGCCCTGCTGCAGGTGGAGGCGATGGGCAAGGCCGGCCTGAACCCCGACGGCATCGCTGCCTCCGACGACAAGCTGTATGTGAGCAATTCGGGCGGCCTGAACTACCCCGACTACGGCACAACGGTCTCCGTCATGGACATGAACAGTCTTACGGTGCTGAAAACCATCCCCGTCCGAATAAATCCAATCAAATCATTAGCTGACGGGCTGCACCATGTATGGGTGATGTCCTGGGGCAACTACAAGACGGAGAAAGGATGCATCCAGTGTATCGACACCCAAACCGACAGCGTTATCGCCACCTTTGACGAAAACGTCAGCGACTTTGACATCCACAATAACATTGTGTACCTGCTCTGCAGCGACTACACCGACCCTTGGTTAGCATGCAAGAGCATCGATGCCATTGCCTTCCGCATGGAGACACTGTTTGAGAAAACAACGCTCACCACACCCTACAATCTCAACATCCGCCCCGCTGACGGCTCCATCTGGATTTGCGACGCATTGGACTACAGCAGCTTCGGAAACGTTTACTGCTTTGACCGGCAAGGGAGTGAGCTGCACCGCTTCGAGGCGGGCAACTGCCCCGGACACATTGTGTTCTACAAATAACGGGCGTGAGGGAAGATTAAAAAAATAACAGCACTGAATGGGTTGCACAATATTCCAACCTTTTTTGCGTTGTACATATTAAATAATTAGTATTTTTGCATTCAAAAAGAAATGGAACAGACAACTACAGTATTCAACCCCATGCAGATGCAATTGCTCAGGATGTTCTCCTATGTGAAGACCGAAGAGGAAATGAAAGAGATCCAATCCGCTCTTTGCGACTACTTTTTCAACAAAGTGGGAGATGGCATGGCAGAACTTGAAGCCCAAGGTCTTTGGGGGAAGGAACAAAGTGAGGCCGTATTGCAGGAACATCTCCGCACACCATATAATTAACATTTCAACGTATTAAAACAGATTTCCTTTCCATTTGTAGGAGTGATGTCCTTGGCTGCATTTCTACAAACAATCCGTTCCGGCAGATAAATTTCATACATTCAGACTGGCATTTCATACAAAGGAGGGTAAAAAAAATTCTGGGGCATTATTTTTTCTTCTACTTTTGCAAAAATTAATGTTTAACCAAAGTTGCATTTGTAATTTGAATGCAGCTAATATTTTTAAAAACATACCGAAATGAGGAAAACAATCTGGCTTTTATGCCTTGTGGCAATCGGGTTGGCCACCATGTCAGGCTGCAACAGGGGCGAAAACAGGAAAGGAAACGGCAACGCCGTCTATTACTGGCGCACAACCTTCAAACTGAACAGCAGCGAAAGGCTTTTTCTGCAAAAGCATGACATAAAAAAAATGTATGTGAAATTTTTTGATGTGTCCCACGTATGGGATGAGGGCGTTGTTCCCGTCGGAACAACAATTTTTATCGACAGCGTCCCTGCCGGACTGGAAATTGTCCCGACAGTGTTCATCACAGCGGAAGCCATAAACAAATACCCTGAGTTCACGGATAAGACGCTTACCCGCATTTTGGACATGGCCGATGCCAACAACATAAAGTTCGGCGAAATACAGATAGACTGCGACTGGAACGGAGAGAGTGCGGAAAGCTATTTTGCATTTATGAAGAAATTCAGGAAAATGCTTGACAAGAAAAACATAAGGCTCTCGACCACCATCCGGCTGTCCCAATTCGGGAATGAGACGCCAGATGCAGACTACGGGGTGCTGATGTGCTACAACACAGGGAACATGAGGGATTGGAAAACTGACAACTCCATACTTGACATAAAGGATGTGGAACCCTATATGGAAAAATTAGGCGGATACAGGCTGCCGCTATCGGTGGCGTTCCCCTGTTTTTCATGGAATGTCACCTTTGATGACGACTTATATTTTTCAAACATAGAATATGACTATTATGACTTTACAAACAAAGAACGCTTCAAGAAGATTTCGGAAAACCGTTACAAAATGATTAGGGAAAGGGACGAACGGCTTTATTTGTACACCCCGGAATACATCCGCCATGAGGAACCATCCATTAAAGAGATACTGAAAATCAAGGAGATGATTCTGAAGAATCTTCCCTCCCAACCCAAACAGTTTGTTATCTATCATCTTGATTCCGCCAACCTTTCAAAATTCTCAGACAATGATGTGGAAAAAATTTACCGTTAGCCTATGGCTCACCCTTTCAGCCGCATTATCCTTTGCCTGCGCATTTTATGACGTGCCACAGGGAAACTTCATCTACATGTTCAAAACCTATGACTACGATGAGAACAATCTGTGGAATGACATATATTACAAACCCAAACAGGACAATATCAGTTTCTGGTTCCGCTATTCCCAAGGCCGCGTGGACAAAAAAAGCATAGAGCAGGCCCTTTACCAGTGCGGGGCTGATGAGATTGGTAAAGGGAACAACCGGTTTTTCGCCTACCTGAATGAGACTGGTGATGCGGACGCACTGCTCTATTGGACCATTAACAAAACCTTTTCGGAAAAAACAGACGACCCATGGTATTACCCCAACCGTTCCGAAAAACAAAAAATTGCCGCTTTGGCCGACAATCTTGAAAAAACATTGAGCGACTGCAAATCAGAGCTTCTGAAGGAGCGTTTTGTCTATCTGACAATGCGCATCTCCTTCTATGTGAAACAATATGAATCCTGCAAAACCTTATGGGAACAGCATCGCGGCAACTGGCACGACAGTGAGCTCCGGCGCAAGTGCCTGCTCTACTATGCCGGAGCCCTATTCTATACGGGCGAAAACGCAAAAGCCGCCGACATATACGCCGACAACGGGGATTGGATCAGCCTGCTCTCCTTTGACAAAAGTGTGGATTTCATGAGGGAACTCTACGCGGCCTCGCCAAGTTCAAAAGCCTTCATGTTTTTTGTCCAGAAATATGTGAACAGATATCAGGACAAACAGGCTTCCATTGACTGTAGCGACTTTACCGCGCTATGCAGGAAGGTTGTGTCCGAAAAAAAGAGCGACAATCCCGCGCTCTGGCAGTCCGCACTCGCACACATCGCCTTTCTCCAGGGGGATGTGAAAAAGGCTGTGGAACTTATTGAAAAAGCCTCCGGAATGAAAGGCTATCCCATGACGATGGAAAACATCCGCATGTTACAGCTGCTCTACCATGCCGCAGATCATGATGCCACTGACTATGACAAAAAAATGTACAAAGACCTGCCATGGCTGTTGGAAAAGGTGTCTTCACTTGACAACTATTGGGCTGACAACGGAAAAGGCTACGAGCACCACCTCCACATGCTCTCCCGAATCATACTCAGACATGCCTTCCCTCACTATGTGAAGAGCGGCAACTCCAACATGGCCGCCTCGCTGCTGAACGCATACGACGAGGCATACTGCGACGGTAAGGAAAAACGTGACAAAATGCGCAGAGACCCTGCTGACAGCGGCAGCTACGAATATTACACCCATTACTTCCGCTACCTTGACACCACATCCATTGAAAATGTAAAGAAATTTCTAACTTTTGTGAAATCCGGTGGGAAGACCCCGTTGGAAAAAAGTCTCATCAGATCGGGCTATGTCAGCGAATCCATGATGAACGAACTGATTGGCACAAAATACATGCGCATCTATGACTACACTTCAGCCATCAGCTATCTGGAAAAAGTGAAGCCCTTTTTCTGGAAAAAACAGAACATCACAGAAAATCTGACGTGCAACCCGTTCAGGGAAAAATGGATAGGTTCGGACAGCCTGAGAGGCGGCAGATACCGGACATACAACCCGGCCGAAGAATATGACAGGAACCCGGGCAAACTGCAATTCTGCAAAATCATGCATAATCTGGAACAGCGACAACTCACAATGTCCGATGTGGAGGATCTGGCAGAGGCCCATTACGCCTACGCGGTCGGAGTGGCGCAGGCCGGAGGCTGGTGCTGGGCTCTGACAGAATATGCGACCGGCAGCATGCTCATGGGAAGTTTCTGCTCCTTTTCCAACGGTGAAAAGCTGAAATATGAGAACAACGGCTGGGACTACATGTCGTCAAAATCCTACATGCTGCAGCAGCGTTGCAAGATAATCAGCACAAACCTCGCCGCAGCGGAAAACCGGACAACGGACAGGGAATTTGCGGCCCGCTGCCGCTACATGCGCGCCTCAACAGCATTGGAACCATCACAGGCTCAACATTTTCTGCGCCAGCTTACCAGCAATTACAGCAACACACAGTTTGTCAGTGGCGAATCGCGACATTGCGACATACTGTCGGATTACAAGTGAAAATGACAACAAACTATTGAAAACATACAATATGACCGATAAGAATTTTGAAAGCCTGCGGCAGGCGCATCCAACATTCACCTACCGCGCATACCATTGGGAGAAGAGGGAGGACTGCCTCCAACTGCAATTTGATTTTGAGGTGAATGAGGAGATCCGCTTCTCCCCCACCATCCGCATCCCTGACCATCCGGCCTACGCCGCCTTCTACAGGGAGCACAACCTGAGCGAGTTGGAGAACCTTGTGTTCCACATAGGCATGATCGAGCTCATCAGCTACTGGAAGTGCGTCTGCTGCCCGGAAATCCGGATTGAGGCCGCCCACCTTGACGAGGAGGCGCTTGCATGGTGGAAAAATCTCTACTACCATGGGTTAGGCGAATTCTTCTACATCAACCACATCGCTACCGACGCGCAATCCTTTGTCCGGCTGCGCTGCACCTCCGACCGCAGGCTGCCCAAACTGGAAGCGGGAAATCCGGAAGGCACAATCATCCCCATCGGGGGCGGCAAGGATTCGGTGGTCACATTGGAACTGCTCAAACAGCAGCAGCCCGCCCCACTGACATTCATCATCAACCCGCGCGGGGCGACCAAAGCCTGTGCGGAGATTTCCGGACTTCCCGGCAGATACCTGGAAATACAGCGTCCTATTGACAAAAGGCTGCTGGAACTCAATGCCGAAGGCTACCTGAACGGCCACACCCCCTTCTCGGCAATGCTGGCCTTCTACAGCCTGCTAATCGCCACGCTGGCTGGCAGGAGCCGGATAGCCCTCTCCAACGAATCGAGCGCGAACGAGCCTACCGTACAAGGGAGCGATGTCAACCACCAGTATTCCAAATCAATAGCATTTGAATCCGATTTCAGGGAGTACGTGGCGAAACACCTGACTGAGGGCATCTCCTACCACAGTTTCCTGCGTCCGCTTTCAGAGCTGCAGATTGCCATGCTCTTTTCGCGCTGCGCAGCCTATCTCCCCGTCTTCAGAAGCTGCAATGTGGGCAGCAAGCAGGACATCTGGTGCGGACACTGCCCCAAATGCCTCTTCACCTGCATCATGCTCTCCGCCTTCCTCCCCGCTGAAAAGGTGCGTGAAATTTTCGGCAAGGATTTGCTGGAGGATGAAACGCTGTGGCCGGTACTGAAGGAGCTGTGCGGCGAAACCGCCGTCAAACCATTTGAGTGCGTGGGCACCCGTGAGGAGGTCTGCATGGCGTTATGCGAAATCATCCGCCAATATGAAAGACGGAACGAAAGCCTGCCCACCCTGCTGGCAAGTTTCAGACGTACTGCATTGTACGAATCCTACCGGCAACGGGACATCCAGCCGCTGCTCACCGCCTGGGACCCGCAGCACTTCCTGCCGGAGGACGAGGAGCTGCTGCTAAGGAAGGCGTTGGGAATCTGATGCCCCGCCACCGTCACATTTTTTTCCGCCACGGGCGGTATTCCATATTATAATTTAATGTAAATTTGCAGTTTGATTTGAAACTAATAATTACACTATGAGACAATTACTTACCATTTTGGCAATGCTGCTCGTCATTCCGGTTTGGAGCCAGCCTGCAGGACTGAAGGAGGCACAAACCGTAGCGGAACACTTCTACGCGCTGCAGCACAAGCAGAAAAGTGGCCACGCGCTGCGACTCTACACCACTGACCAACAGCTATCCCGGCAAAAATCCGGAAGCGGGGAGGTCCGCTACTACATCTTTAACGACGGCGACAACGGCTTCGTCATCGTGGCTGGCGACAGGCGTTTCCAGCCGGTGCTGGGCTATTCGACCGAAAGCCGCTTCGACACCGCCGGCATGCCGGAAAACATCCGCTGGTGGATGCGCACCTATTGCGAAGAGATGGATGCCGTGACGGCACTTCCGGGAGCGGACACGATGCCAGCCAACCCGCTGTGGCAGGCCTATATCGAAAACAGTGCCGCAGCCATCGCAAAGACAACCGCCTCAGTCGATCCGCTGATCCAGACAAAATGGGGCCAGGGCACCCCATACAATGATTCCTGCCCTTACGACGCCAACGCCTCCGGTGCCAGCTACAACTACCACACTCCGGTTGGATGCGTGGCCACAGCCATGGCACAGGTGCTGTATTTTTGGAAATACCCGACCAGAGGGAAAGGCTACCACACCTACACCAGCGCCAACTACGGCACAATCCAGAGTGCCAATTTTGAAAAGACAACATACGACTGGAACAACATGACCACCACCTACAGCAAAAACAGCAGCGCCGTTGCCATAAGGGCGGTCGCACAGCTGATGTACCACTGCGGAGTGAGCGTCGAGATGAACTACGGGACAAAATCGAGCGGTGCCTACTGCATCCTGACAGATGAACAAAAGAGAAGCTACAAGTTGACCGATGCAAGGGACGCATTGCAGTACCATTTCGGATGCGACACCGTAATCGGATATAAGCGTGACAACTTCTCCGACTCAACCGTATGGATCAGCATGCTGAAAAAAGAGCTGAATGCCCGCCATCCCATCCTCTACGGCGGTGCCAACACAAACGGCGGACACGCCTTTGTATGCGACGGCTACGACAGCAGGGACTTCTTCCATATCAACTGGGGATGGAACGGCTCCTCGGACGGCTATTTCCAGATTTCGGCACTGGATCCAAGCTCACAGGGCATCGGTGGTAGCAACAGCGGATACAACCTGAACCAGAGCGCCCTGTTCGTGCATCCGGTCGACTACCCCGCCTCCACACTCTACAACCTGAACCTGTACAAGCCCATGCACATCAGCTCTTCGGTGGTGAAATACAACACAGCCTTCTCCATCTCCGACAGCATCGCCAATATAGACACCGTACCGTTTAACGGGCAGGTAGGCGTTGCCATCTACAACGAGAACGGCACATTCTTCGGTGTGTTCGGAATCACCAAAACCCAAATAAAAAACGGCTATTACATACCGAACTTCAAATGCGACATCGCCGCCACCGAAAAGCTTACGGGAGGCAACTACACCGCCCGCATGGTCTACTCCGACTCCAACGACCGGCGCTGGCATCCGGTTGGGGAGTACTATTGCACCAATTCCATTAACTTCAAAATTTCCGGAGGTTATTACGGTTTCAGACTGAAACTGTACAGCCCATTGCATGTCATCCAGGATACGGTGGAATACAACACCCCGTTCCAGTTCGTCGACAGCATCGCCAACATAGGAACCGACCCGTTTGAAGGGAAAATGGGCATCGGCATCTACGACAGCGCATCAAACTACAAGGGAGCCTTCGGAATCACCGACGTGTCATTGACAAACGGCTATTTCAGACGCGTACTGTTCAACGTTGAAGCCTCTGAAAAACTTACAGAGGGCTTATATTCCGCCAGAATCGTGTACCAATCTGATGTGGACAACAACTGGTACCTGATCGGAAGCGAAGACTATAACAACTACTGCAGTTTCCGCATTGTCCGCACGCCAAAACCCAAATACACCCTTTCCGTGATTGCCGAAGACAGCACGATGGGATGCGTTTCCGAGGGATGCGAGTTTTACGGGGACACCACCGTCACCATCAGCGCCACCCCATTCATCGGATACCATTTCAGCCACTGGAAGGACGGCATAAAGGAGAGCGAGCGGATGGTCAGCGTATATTCCGACACCACCTTCATCGCCATATTTGAAGCGGATGAGGACGGCATCGGCGAAGCCACAGAAGGACGTATTGCAGTCTTTACCGACCGCAGCGACATTGTGGTCCGTAACGCGGAAGGGAAGCCCATGCGCATCTTCGACATAACGGGAAGGCTGCTCCACAACCTGGAGGCCATCTCACATGACGAACAGCGCATCCGGATGGAGACTCCCGGAGTATACATTTTACAGATTGGGGAAAACACTCTTAAAAAGGTTGTGATAAGACAATAAAAAAAAGCGGCTTGAGCCGCTTTTTTTTTACTTGCAGGTGGTGATGGTCTTCTGACGGATTCCCCACACAGTCTGTGTAACCGTTCCATCCAAATCGGAACACTTGCCCTTGGTCTCTTGTGTGCCAGTCGAGGACATATTGTTCTGCTTCATCATTTCATACATGCCCTCATCATAGTTGTCAGGATCGGCAATCTCAACTTCAGTACGGGCGGTGCAGTTGCAGGTTTTCGTGCAAGCGGTGGTGAACACCATGGCCGCTCCCATAACAGCGGCTACCAACAAAAATTTCTTCATAAGACAAAAGTTTTTAAATGAAACATAAGAAATGTGGAGCAAAAATCATTCCACCCGGCCTTCAAGGTTGGCCTCCACCAGCTCCTTCAGATCCTGGATGATGGAGGGATCCTGCAACGAAGCGCCCTCCAGCACCTCATTGACCTCGTCGGTATCGAACACAAAATCAATTGTTTCCGACTTGTAGCGGAAAATGAAACGGATTTCCGGATGGGCGGAGACAGTCAGGATCAGCGTGCCGGGCAGGTCGCCCATCGGCTGGCGGTCCCAATGCGACAGGCCGAAAACCGCCTTCACCACCGTCCCTTTGCCCAGTTCGGACTGAATATCCAGATAGCCGCCCGTCTGCTCCGCATTCTGCTTTAGCAGGGAGAGCCCCAGCCCCACCTTGCGGGTGGTGCGGGTCGTGAAAAAGGGGTTCAGCACCTTGGCCAGCGTCTCCTCGCTCATGCCGGTGCCGTTGTCTATGAATTCCAAGGTAAGCGTGTCGGCAGCATGGTCCTCGGTGACATTCAGCTCAACCCGATCCGCCTTGGCGCGGATGGAGTTCTGCAGGATGTCCATTATGTGCATGGAAATGTCTTTCATCTTTCCGGTTGTTTTAAATTATTCAGGTTTTGACAGCCAGACGCGGCGCCCCTGCTCCCCGTGCAGCGCCATGCGGATTTCGGCGAAACTGCGGGTCTCCAGCTCAAAATAGCAGGTATCGACGCCGATGCGGTCGGGGATGTGCGCGTCCGAACTGCGGATAAAGGTTTTGTCCTTCAGATATGGGTGCTGCGAAAGAATCTTGTCGCGGTCGCCGTGGCCGGAGAGCTCCACCGCATCGTATGGCAGGTCGAACGGGATGAATCCCAACTGGGAAATCACACTGTTCTTCAGCTTGTCGATATGCGCCGGAATGAAAAGGCCGCCCAGCGACTTCACCTCCGCCGCAATCACCTCGATTGGCACGTCCAAGCCGGATGTGAGCAGCTTCGGCTCCTCATACACGATGTTGAAATCCTCGTCAATCTGCACCTGGTCGCCAAAAAAATCGGGGGAGTTGGGGATGTCGGGCAGGTGTTCGTCAAGATAGGCCTGGAACTTGTCGAGTGTCTCATGGGTCTCGAAAAAGGCCAGGCAATGCGCCTCCTCCTTTGTGGTCACCTCCGCCCCGCAAAGCACAAAAATGTCGCGGGAATGGGAATAATGCTCCGCCAGACGGCAGTGCCGCGTGGCATTGTGGTCCGATATGCCGATGATGTCCACCCCCTTGGCGCGCGCGCCGTCCAGGATGGCGTCCGGGGTCATCTCCAGGCTGCCGCAGGGCGAGAGCAGCGTGTGGTTGTGCAGGTCGGCTTTGAAAAGCTGCAAGGCGATATGGTTTTAGGCGTTCAACAGCGAATAGATCCGGCCGACCGTCTCAAAGGTCTGCTCCGCGGTTCCCAGCACGGGGATGCCCTCCTCCTTAGCCTGCTCCAGCATGTCCGGCTCAGGTTTGTTGCCCTTCACCAGCACAATGGCGGCCAGCTCCTTCAGCGAGGCGATGGCAATCACGTTCTTGTGCGTCTGCAGGGTGACCCATACATGGCCCTCCTTGGCGAAGCCCATCACGTCGCTCAAAAGGTCGGAGGCGTACCCGCCTTTGATTTCATTATCAAGATTTTCCTCCCCGCAAAAGATCTGCAGGTCCAGTTTCTCCACTAACTCTTTTACTTTCATGCGTTTATATTTTTCAGATTGAAAATGCAAATATCCGCAAAAAAGGAATATGCCCCGCCGCCACGTGTCAGGAAAAAAACGAATTTTTTCTAATTTCACAACCATTTGTATTTTAATATATTATAAAAATGTGAAAAAATTTTTTTCATTTTTTTGTGAGATTTGGGGTTCCTCAAGCGTATTATATATATGAGGGGGCATAAAATGCACCTTCCGATTTTTGGTTTATAAATATGGAAACAGGCAGAAAACGGCAGAGGAATGCGGACAAGGATGCTGAATGGTCGCAGCTGATGGAAAAACACCATTCCGTCATCCTTCGGGTGTGCGAACTCTTTTATCCCAATGACAGTTACGGGAGAAAAGAGCTGCATCAGGAAATTCTTTGCCACTTGTGGAATGGTTTCAGACAACGCGGGAATGATGTTCCGGAAGGCATCTGGGTGTATCGGGTGGCGGTCAACACGGCCATCTCCAGCAAGAGGGCGGATGAATGCCGTCCGGAGAATGTCCCCATCACGCAGACATTGGCGGAGAGCATGGCCGACAATGCCGACATGGGGCGTGAACGGATGCTGGATGACCTTCATGAACTGGTCATGTTACTGGATCCGTTGGACAAGGCGATGATGGATCTCTATATTGAAGGGTACCCGCAGGCGGAAATCGCCCGCATCTTCTCCATGACGGAAACCAATGTTTCCACCAGGGTAGGACGAATTAAGAAAAAACTAATAAATATATGGGAGAAACAATAATGGAAAATCAGAAAGAGAAAGAGGATCGTATTATGGCGGAATACGCCAAAGTATGGAAGGAACATGGTGAATCGTTGGCGGACATACCGTTGCCAGAGGTGGATTTGAAAAAGGTGCGGAAATGGCAGCGACGCTCCCCGCGCCGGAAGATGCTCCGCAGGGAGGTGGCCTGCCTGATAGCTGCCGTAGTGATGCTCGCATGGTTCCTGTTTTATTTCAGCAAGGGTATGGAAATGCCTGTCGCCTACCTGATGACACTGTTGCTGATGCTGCTGTGCGTGGCGGACAGCGTTTACGCAATCCGGCTCATCACCTTGATTGACCCGATAACCTCAACCATCCCCGACATGCTGAAGAACTGCGCCAAGCTCCGGCTGTATCAGAAGATAGAGCTGCTGGTGGCTTTGGTGGTGGTTATGCCCATGTCCGTTTTTTTCATGCTACCAGCCTTTGGATGGATTTGGAATTCTGTGAACTTTTATTCTGAAGTGTTCGGCGGCACCTTTTCATGGGCAATACTGCTGACAGGTGTTCTGTCCGGTGTGCTGGTAAGCATTTATATATACAGAAGTAACCTTCGAATTATTAAAGGAACAATCAAGGAATTGAGAACATATCGTAATCAATTGTAGAGACGTGGCGCGCCGCGTCTCTACATCGTCCCTACAACAACGGTATTTTCCGGATGCGATAATGGCCGTTTGCCGGATACGTCCCGCCGCAACGTGGCGAAAAAAAAACGCACCCCTGTAATATTCCGTATGGTTGAAACGTTATATCAATGTTGAACATTAAAACAATTGACATGAAAACACAAAGATTTTTGCCGGTTCTGGCAACAGTAATCCTCGCAGGCGCGATGTTCCTCGCGGGCTGCGAGAAGGAGAAGAATGAATCGCTGCCCGGAACCTGGGAATACCAAAGCGGAACCATGGAATTATTCTCCAGCTGGCCGGCCCCGCACGACACCATCATCGCATTAGGCGATTCTCCGGACATCAAAAAGGTTGTTTTCCAAGAAGACGGAACAGCTGTCATCTGGAGATGGGATGGTGCGGAAACATTAGGGAAAAACTATGAAACCCGCACCTATGCCTGGAGATTGAACGCCACAAAAGACACCATCCAGCTGACATCACCGGAACTGGGTGATATGCAATGGCGCATCAACAGCCTTACCCGCCGCAAACTGGAGGTATCCTTCACTTTCTATTATTTCGGCCCCGAGGCCGGTTCATCCACCCGATTCAATTACCTGTTCCAAAAAACCGATTCGAAATAAAAAACAATCCGCGGAACCGTCCGGCATATCGGGATTTTTCAGACCTTTGCATTTTGAATCCAACAAAACGACATGGACCACGTAAACGATTACATCAGCATTCGGAATGCAACAGAAAACACGCTCATATTATACTATGACAACAATAAAAAATATTTGCAATTTGAAAAAGTAAATAATTAGACGTTCCCTTAAAACAATTGACATGAAAACACAAAGATTTTTGCCGGTTCTGGCAACAGCAATCCTTGCAGGCGCGATGTTCCTCGCGGGCTGCGAGAAGGAAAAGAAGACGGAGGACATTAGTGAATCTAATTATAATACAATTCCCTTGGAAGAGTATTTGGAAGGAACTTGGATTTGTCCGCAATCAGCTGGACCTGGAATAAATTGGACCGATACTTTTGTTTTCAATCACGAAACTTGGTTTAACAATTGCTCCAACCAATATCGCAAGTATCGCTGCAGCAATTCCGACAAAGACACTGTTTTTGTATATTGTGGGGATGCGAAGCCCTCAATAATGCGTCTTGACCGGTTGTGTGCGGATTCAATGATTGTATATGACTTGGGAATATGCAATTCATTTATTCAGATATTAGTTGATAAAAAATTTATTCGTTCAAAAAAATAATGTGTGATGAAAAAGAATTTGTTTTTGATTGTATGCGGACTGTTTGCCCTGATGGTGTCCGCCTATCCACAATCTTCCCAGAAGAGCCAGTACGGCAAGCAGGGTTGCTATGTGAATGACTCGCTTGTCGAAGCGCTTAACCGTCACGAGGATTTTGTCAGCTACAAAGTGTCGGGTGAGTTCCCTTTTTCAATGAGTGTCTA
>JAEEGH010019807.1_pt1 | contig 14074 bp, 10 predicted proteins | sample 9134181 | NCBI WGS metagenome assembly JAEEGH01 (sample SAMN16246544, study PRJNA631951) | gut metagenome | biome: gut microbiome; feature: rumen; material: DP-attached | host: Bos | place: Iran: Karaj | collected 2018-10 | reverse complement strand
TGGTCGGCAATGTCGCCCCACATCATCACGCGCTTGCGGTAAGGGCGCAACATCCTGTTGACACGATTGATATGCTGGTAATAAACCTTTTCCGCTCCAATGGAATCGACGTATGCCTTGGCATAACCTTGGCCGAGGCTCTCGGTCTCGTCACAATTGATGTTGAAATAGGGCGACTTGTAGGCTTTTGCAACTTCACGGAGATGGTCTTCAAGAAATTTGTAGGTTTCCTCCTTGGCGGGATTGAGGTTCCATTTCGTGTCGGCCAAATGGCTGTAAAACGGGTTGCACAAAATCTCCTCGAAATGTCCAAAACATTGCTGGTTTCCAATGATTTGGATTTGATACGGCCTGCAAAACTCCTCCAATTCCTTGATTTCCTCGGCGGTGAAGGCATCGGTGGGGGCAATGTCGGGGTGGCATTGTGTCTTGAAGGTGTGCTCGGTGTAGAGCGAAAACGCATTGAGCTTACACTCAGCCATTTGCGGGATGAGGCGTTTCAAATAATCCATACTGACGATGGGGCCACGGCTGATGTCGTCTTGCCAAGCGCGAATCTTGAAGTTGGGCCAGTCGGTGATGGTCATGCAGGGAATGGTGATGTTGCCTTTGTCCTTCAAAAAAGAATAACGATAGAGTTGTTTGAGGCTTTGCGTGGCATAGAAAAGTCCCGCCGAGGTGGTGGCCTCCAAGCGGATGAAGTTATTGTTGACGGTCAGGCGATAGGCTTGGTCCTCGTTTTCGCTCACGCCAAGCTGGTCGGTCTTGATGAGCTCGATGAAACGCTTGCCTTTGATGACACCGCGAGAAAACTGCATTTTCTTGCCGCTGATGAGGTCCAAATCATTGAGGAACAATGTCATGATTTGGCTGATTTCGGCATCGGAGGTATCGTAGGTGAGAACGACATCATCGTTCCAAACAAACTGACCCTCAGTGGTTTCCACTTGCTGCGGCGCAGGCAGGACATGGACGTTTTGCGCGAAGGTGGAAACCGTGAAAAGACTAAGAATGATGAGAAGTTTGGCTTTCATAGGAGTATCGGGTTACTATTTGAAATTCACTGCAAAAGTGCAATAAATTTTGTTTTCAACGCACCCCGTTGAGGAAAAAGGATGATTTTTCGTACTTTTGCAGCCTTAAATACTATTTCGTCAAACCCATCGTTGTTATCATGTAAAATCACGAAAAAATGTCATTGATACTTTTCATTTTCATCGTTCCGGCACTATTCACTATCCCGATTGCCTTCTGCTGGAAGCAATTTGAGAAGGCCGGACAAAAAGGCTGGTACAGCCTTATCCCCTACTTCAACATCTATATCATGCTGAAAATCATCGGCAAAGAGAAGAAATTCTGGTGGTGGTTCTTCATCGTTTTCCCCTACATCAACGTCTTCATGCTGTTGCTCATGCTCGTCGAGTTAGGCAAGTGCTTCGGGCGGTTCAAGGTTTGGGAGGAAGGCATGGCCGCCATTCTGCCCTTCATTTTCTTCCCGATTATCACAAAAGACGACGCCTACCAAGACCCCGCCACGGCCCAAAGGCCTAAGAAATCGACCGCCCGCGAGTGGTTCGATGCCATCGTCTTTGCCGTGGTCGCTGCTCTGATCATCAGGACCTACGTCTTCGAGATGTTCACCATTCCCACTTCGAGTATGGAGAAATCTCTCTGCGTAGGTGACTACTTGGTGGTCAGCAAGATACATTATGGTCCCAAGGGCCAAAACACGCCCCTCTCCTTCCCCTTTGTGCACAACACTTTGCCTTGGAGCAAGACCAAAAAATCATACCTCGAATGGATCAAGCTGCCTTATCATCGCTATCCTGGCGTTTCGACGATGAAGCGCTACGACCCCATCGTGTTCAACTACCCCGCTGGCGACACGGTCTGCGAGAACTACCAAAGCAGTGTCAGCTATTACGACCTCGTGCGCGAATTTGGACGCGAAGCGGTTTGGAGCGGTAAAGTAAGCATCCCCCTTAATGGACAGATGACACCTTCGGGCAAGGTTATTGCTCACCCTGTGGACAAACGCGAAAACTATGTAAAGCGCCTCATCGGTATGCCTGGCGACTCGCTGCAAATCGTCAACGGAGTGGTGTATATCAACGGTGAGAAAGGCTTCGAGCCTGAGAACATGCAGCACAACTATACCGTGGTGACCACCAACGGCGGAATCAACAAGCAGACCTTGGACAAATACGAAATCACTGAAGGCTACCGTACCGACGATCCCAACACCTTCGTCCTCAACATTAGTGCTAAGGTGGCTGACGAACTTATCAAGTTACCTTACATCACTTCCGTGATGCGCAGCGTGCAGGCCCCTGGCATGGGCACCAGCACCAGCCTCTTCCCCAACCGCCCCGACCTCTATCCTTGGAACGTGGACAACTTCGGTCCTATCTACATCCCAAAGAAAGGCGTGACCGTGAAACTGGATGCCAACACCCTGCCGCTATATGAGCGTATCATCCACGCTTACGAGCTCCACGACCTGAAGGTGGAAGGCGACAAGATCTACATTGACGGCCAACTGGCTGACAGCTACACCTTCGAGATGGATTACTACTGGATGATGGGCGACAACCGCCACAATTCCGCCGACTCGCGCTATTGGGGCTATGTACCCGAGAACCACATCGTCGGCAAGCCCGTCCTCGTTTGGCTCTCAAGAGACAAGGAAAACGGAGGCATCCGCTGGAAGAGAATGTTCAGAATCCCGAAATAAACAACCTATAACAAACTCGACATGAAAAAAGCACTTATAGTCCTCCTCGCTTTGGCGATAGGGATGGCTTCGTGTTCAAACAACAATTCAAAGACAAAAGAAGCAACAAAACCGTCAACTTCGTCAGAAAAACTTGACACGAAATCACCAACGAACGATGCCATCAGTTATGACACCTATACAAACCCTCGCTTCGGCTTCTCAATAATGTACCCAACATTTCTCTCCCCCCAACCTGAGCCCGAAAACGGCGACGGAAGAATATTCAAGGGAGTGAATGAAGAAATGAGCGTTTTTGCTTCCTATAACGTATTGGATGAATCCATTGAAGAGTTATTCAAGGAGTGTAAAAGCAGCTATATCGGAACTGTTTCCTATGCCCTCCAAAAGGACAATTGGTTTGTGGTTTCGGGAACCGATGAAGAGGGTACAATTCTCTACAGAAAAACCATCTTGACTAACGATATTGAATACACCGTTAACCTAATATATCCTAAAGCCAAGAAACAACTCTATGACGAGATCGTGGAGAAGGTCACAAAGAGTTTTAATGTTGGTTTGGAAATCACACACCAATAAGTATTAAACGAACTTATTTTGGGAGTGTAAAATATCAACAAAATACCTTTCCAAACCACATTTTTTTGTGTACTTTTGCATTTCTTAAATGAAGTCAGAAAATGGCCACTGGAAACAACCGTAAAGAAAACACATTCAGACCAAAAGCGCAGCCCGTAAGCAATCCTTTCGAGAACCAGCTTGTTGTGCCCGAAGAACCAATAATAACAGAAGAGAAAGTCAAAAAAACAACGACGAAAAAAAGCGAGAAGGCTCCAAAAAGCAAAGGCTCCAAGCCTCAGAAAACCGAAGAGAAGCAAAACAAGGAAAACCGACTGGGTAGAATCATCGGCATCCTGTTCATCTGCCTTGCCGTCTTTTTGGGCATCGCTTTGGTTTCCTATCTAGTGAGCTTCTTCAGCGGAGGCCATCAAGAATATGGCTATCAGATCTTCAGCCAAAAAGTCAACGTTGAGAACCGGACAGGTAGCCTTGGCGTGTTCCTGGCGCAGACGCTCATCAAAGAGTCGTTCGGCATCGGCTCGTTTTTCTTCGTTTACCTGCTGACCCTGATTGGATTGCGTCTAACCGAAGCCACCAAGATAAAGATGTGGAGCATTTGGAAATGGGCCCTCCTTTGTTTGGTATGGATGCCTTTGTTCTTCGCTTTCGTCGCCACCATGGCACCCCAATGCGCCATTTTGGGAGGTGCTGTCGGTTTGTGGCTCAACACCATTTTGACCAACTATGTCGGCAACACGGGTGTCATCATCATCCTTGCCTTCCTGTTGTTGGTGTTCCTTGTCTACCAATTCAACCTCACACTCAACTATTTTAAGGAGCGCCGCGAAAGAAAAGAAGAAGAGGCTCGCAGACAGGCTGCCCTTCTCGCCGAACAACGCATCAGGGAACAATTTGAAAGAGAGCAGAACAACATGACCGACAACGGCGAGGACATCGATCCCGATTTCATTGACGAAGACGAAGACGACAACGGCTCCAACTTGCCGCCCGCGACATCCTACACCAAAGACCCGCCTTTCGTCATCGTCAATCCCGACAATAACACAAGCGGCAAGGAGAATGTCCTCATCAATCCCAAAGACAACAAACCTAGCGACAACCAAGACCCCGTTGAACCTGTTGTAACGACTGAAAACGACAGCAAGCCCAAGAACATCGTTCCCGAAAAGACGGATAATAATGCCGAAAATGTGGAACTGGTCATCGAAAATACCGCCACAGAGGAAACTGTAGACAAAGGCAAAAACATGGAACACCACACCATCGACACGCCTTTTGACCCGCGTTACGAATTGCGCGACTACAAGTTCCCGACCCTTGACATGCTCAACGACTATGGTGGGCAGAAGTCGGAGATCGACGAAGAGGAGCTGAACGCCAACAAGAACAAGATTGTGGAGACCTTGGGGAACTATGGCATTGCCATCGACAAGATCAAGGCGACCATTGGACCTACGGTCACCTTATACGAAATTGTCCCGGCCGCGGGTGTCCGCATCTCAAAGATCAAGAACCTGGAAGACGACATTGCTTTGAGCTTGGCCGCCTTGGGCATCCGTATCATCGCGCCCATCCCCGGCAAGGGTACCATCGGCATCGAAGTGCCGAACAGCAAACCCGAGACCGTCTCGATGCGCAGCGTGCTGAGTTCGGAGAAATTCCAGCACTCAAAATACGCCCTTCCTTGCGCCATCGGTAAGACCATTTCCAACGAGACCTACGTCTTTGACTTGGCCAAGATGCCGCATATCCTCATGGCTGGTGCCACTGGTCAAGGTAAGTCGGTGGGATTGAATGCCATCATTGCCTCGCTGCTTTACTGTAAGCACCCCTCGGAACTGAAATTCGTCATGGTCGACCCGAAGAAGGTGGAACTGACGCTTTACAACCGCATCGAGCGCCATTACCTGGCCAAGCTCCCTGACTCCGAGGATGCCATTATCACCGACGTGAAGAAAGTGGTGCGCACGCTCAACTCCTTGTGCATTGAGATGGACCAGCGCTACGACCTCCTCAAATCCGCTGAGTGCCGCAACATCATCGAATACAACGAGAAGTTCAAGGCCCGCAAGCTGCTGCCCACCGAGGGCCACCGTTTCCTGCCTTACATCGTGCTTGTCGTCGACGAGTTCGCCGACCTCATCATGACCGCAGGCCGCGAGGTGGAAGCCCCGATTGCACGTATCGCCCAGCTGGCTCGTGCTGTCGGCATCCACTTGATCATTGCCACACAGCGTCCTTCGGTCAACATCATCACAGGCTCCATCAAGGCCAACTTCCCGGCACGTATTGCTTTCCGCGTCATCTCGCAGGTCGACTCAAAGACCATCCTTGACCAAAGCGGTGCCAACCAGCTGATTGGGCGCGGCGATATGCTGCTCTCCACGGGCAACGACCTTGTGCGTCTGCAATGCGCCTTCATCGACACGCCTGAGGTGGAGGCCGTCACCGAGTTCATCGGCGCACAACGTGGTTATGCCGAGCCTTTCCTGCTGCCTGAGGTGCCCGAAGATGAGGGAGAAGGTGCCGACATCGAAGAAGATGGCGAGCGCGACAGCCTCTTTGAGGAAGCTGCTCACATCGTGGTGCAAACCGGACAAGGATCCACCTCCATGATCCAGCGTAAGCTGAAACTCGGTTACAACCGTGCAGGCCGTATCATCGACCAATTGGAGGCCGCGGGCATCGTCGGACCGTTCTCTGGAAGCAAGTCGCGCGAAGTGAAAGTGACTTCCGAAGCCGCTTTGGAACAGATTTTGCGGGATATCTACAACAAAGACAACGGAATTTGAAAATGAAGATCAAGAACATCATCGCCTGCATCGCATTAGCATTTGCAGCACAAGCAGTTAGCGCACAAAACAACGCCGAGAAGATTATCCGCGTCATGGTCGACCAAATGAGAAGTCACAAGAACGTGGAGATGGTTTTCAACTACCAAATCAGTCCCGACGGAAAAACTTTAGGGGAATCCGAAAAAGGTCATGCTTGGCTGCAAGGCGAGGCTTACAAAATTGAAATGACCGACCAACAGACCATTTCCGACGGAAAGACCATTTGGTCGTATCTCATCGACGATGAGGAAGTCATGGTCAGCAACGCCAGCGAAGGCACCGACAACACACCCCTCAAGCTCCTTACCTCTTTGGACGAGAGCTACGTAGCCACCCTCTCTGGAATTGACGCCAAAGGCATCGCCACCATCGAACTGGCGAATCCAAAAGGCCAATACAAGCGCGTGACCCTGAAAATCAATACGAAAAAATCAAGACCCAATATTGATAGCGCAGACATTTATATAGAAGATGGCAGTAAGGTCGTCGTTACCATCAAAGAAATGAAATTCGACCAGGAATTGGACGACAAATTCTTCACCTTTGATGCAAAAAAACACCCCAAGGTGGATGTGATTGATATGCGATAATGCAATAAAACACGGATTATTCCGTATTATCAACGATATTCGGCTGCCACATTGTGACAGCCCTACAATCAACAATTAAACGATTCAACAATTCAACAACACAATATGAACCTCCTACAAATTCAACAGACTGTCAACGATTTAGGCGCTGCCGCCACTGCGCAGGCCGCAACCCAACCCACAGAATTCAAGCTTTCTATCCTCGAACTCGCCAGCAAAGGCGGTTGGATCATGGTTTTGTTGGCCGTGCTATCGCTCATTGCCGTTTACATTTTCTTCGAAAGATTCATCGTCGTTTCGCGTGCCACGAAATACGATAAGGGATTCATGGAGCGCATCCGTGAATACATGAAAGACGGCAAGCTGGATTCGGCCAAGGCGCTGTGCCGCGGCAACTCCACCCCTATCTCACGCATGATTGAGAAAGGTCTCTCACGCATTGGTCGTCCCTTGAGCGACATCAACTTGGCCATTGAGAATGTGGGCAACCTGGAAGTCGCCAAACTGGAACGCGGCGTCAGCATCCTGGCCATGATTGCCAGTGCCGCCCCGATGATCGGTTTCTTGGGCACGGTGACGGGTATGATTCGCGCCTTCTACAACATGTCGATGGCGGGCAACAACATCGACATCGAATTGCTTTCATCTGGTATCTACGAAGCCATGGTGACCACCGTCGGCGGTCTGATTGTGGGTATCATAGCCTATTTCTTCCACGCCATCATCACCAACAAGATTCAGAAAGTCGTCAACCTCCTCGAAGGCAAGGCGACTGAATTCATGGATGTCTTGAATGAACCCGCATAAAATCAGCGCATTATGGCCATAAAATCAAGAAATAAGGTCGAACCTACGTTTAACTCCTCGTCCATGTCGGACTTGGTGTTCCTGCTGCTGATTTTCTTCATGCTCACCTCTACCTTGGTCGCGCCCAACGCCATCAAGCTCATGTTGCCTTCAAGCAGCAGCAAGACCATGGCCAAGCAGACCGTCACAGTTTACATCAACGACCAATACCAATACTTCGTTGACGACAACCCTGCCGAGGAAACCCAACTTATGGACATGATCAACACCAAGATTGGCAACGACAGCCAAGCCACCGTGGTGCTGCGTTCGGATAAGACCGTCCCCGTGCAATTCATAGTGAACGTAATTGATGCCGTCAACGAGATCAACAACGCCACGGGCAACAACCACAAAGTGATTCTAGCCACCTCGCCAAAAAAATAAGCCATGGATAGCAACGATAAGAACGAAAAGAAAGCCAAGGGCATTGCCATCGTGGGAACCATCACGGTGCACGCCTTGGCTGTGCTTTTGTTGTTCCTTATGGCCTTCAGGACTCCCCTCCCTCTCCCTGGCGAAGAAGGCGTTGAGGTCGACTTGGGCATGATGGACCAAGGCATGGGCAACATACAGCCCGAAACGCCTGCCGTCCCCATGGCTGCCCAGCCACAACAAGAGGAAAGCAAGAACGAGGAAGACATCGTCACTCAAACCGACGAGGAGGCTCCTGCCATTGAAAAGCCCAAAGTCACCAAGCCAAAGCAAGAGAAACCTGTCGAACAGCCGAAACCCCAAGTCAACAAACGCGCCATTTATAAGGGCAGCAATAGCCCTCAGGCGGGTGGCTCGGAAGGCATTACCGGACAACCTGGTGACCAAGGCAAGCCCAACGGATTGGCTGGCGTCAGGAAATACGACGGCAATGGAGGTAAAGGCAATGGAACGGGATATGACCTCGGAGGCCGTGGCGCCAAGAGCCTGCACCGTCCCGACGACGACTTCAGCGAAGAAGGCAAGATTGTAGTTGACATTTGGGTGAATCGTGCCGGACAAGTCGTTCGCGCCGAAGTCGCCACTAAAGGCACCGAGATTTTCAACAACACCATGCGTCAGAAAGCCATCCAGGCTGCCAAACGCTCGACTTTTGCTGCTGACCCCGATGCTCCCGAAGAGCAACATGGAACCATCACGTATACTTTTGTCATCAACCAATAAATTAAATGCAAATGCGGAATGTTGAATGCGAAATGCTGAATGACGCGAAGCGACGCTAGTCTCATTCAGCATTCATCATTCAGCATTCATCATTATTAAATAATCGCCTATGAACTATACCGATACTCTCGACTGGATGTTCAACAAACTCCCAATGTACCAACGCATTGGAGCCGCAGCCTACAAAGCTGACTTGAACAACACCATCCAACTACTCAATCTTCTCAACAACCCACAGAATGACTTCAAGTCAGTGCACGTGGCTGGCACCAACGGCAAAGGCTCCGTCTCCCACATGCTGGCGTCCGTGTTTCAGGAAGCGGGTTACAAGACCGGTCTTTACACCTCACCCCATCTCCGCGACTTCCGCGAGCGCATTCGCATCAACGGCGAGATGATCCCCGAGGAGAACGTGGTGCAATTCATCGACACCTACAAGGAGAAGTTTGAGCTGATGGAACTTTCCTTCTTTGAGATGACCGTGGGTATGGCCTTCGACTATTTCTCGAAAGAAAAGGTCGACATCGCCATCATCGAGGTGGGCATGGGCGGAAGGCTGGACTCCACCAACCTCATCACACCCGAACTGAGTATCATCACCAACATCGACTTCGACCACATGAAGTTCCTTGGTGACACAAGGGCTAAAATCGCATACGAAAAGGCAGGTATCATTAAGCCTAACATCCCAGTCGTCATCGGTGAGACACATCCAGAGACCGAACAAGTCTTCATTGACAAAGCCAAGGAATGCAACAGCCCCATCTATTTCGCCGACCAGGTCTTCGACTGCGACAAAATCCATATCGAGTCCGACATCGTACAAAAGTATGACATCTGGAAAAACAGCGAGCTTTACATGGAGGCTCTCGAGCTTCCGCTGATGGGCAACTACCAGCAGAAAAACCTCACTACCGTGATGTGCGCTCTTGACCTCCTTCGCGACAAGTTCAACCTCTCGGAAGACGACATCCGCGACGGTATCGGTAGGGTAATCCGCAACACCCACCTCATGGGTCGCTGGCAGATCCTCAACAGAGACCCGCTGACCATCGCCGACACTGGACACAACGTAGCCGGCATCACCGAAGTTGTCAAACAGTTGGCTGAGATGAACTACGAGAAACTCCATTTCGTACTTGGCATGGTCAACGACAAGGACATTGACAGCGTGTTGCAGCTCCTGCCCCATGGCGCTGAATACTATTTCTGCAAGGCCGACATTCCCAGAGGATTGGATGCCAATATCTTAGCTCAAAAAGCCTTCGACATGGGTTTGCGTGGACAAGTTTTCGAGTCCGTCAGCCACGCCTATCGTTCGGCTGTCAACAATGCGCATTTCGATGACATAGTATTCATCGGTGGCAGCAATTTCACCGTAGCCGAGGTCGTATAAAAGGAAAATTCTTACCTTTGCAGCAAATCCGTGTTGCATGTCAGGCAAGAAGCTTCATATCATTCTACTCTTTCTCGTAGGCATGATGTTGTCGTCGTGCAGCATCAGACGTTTTGTGCCCGAAGGAAAGTATTTGGTCAGAAGCAACAACGTTGAAATCGAGGGCAAAAAGACAAAAATCAGCAAGTCGGCTTTATCCTCCTACATCACACTTAAGCCTTACAAAAGCACGTTTCAAACCAATTTGCCGACATGGGTTTACTACAAATCGCAACAGCGGCCCAAGAGTAATTTCTGGAAATGGATGAACACGACATTCGGCAAGGAGCCCGTCTACTACGACCCTGCCGAAGCCAAGCGTTCGACCAACCAAATGGAACGTTACCTCGACAAGGTGGGCTATTTCCATTCCAAGGTCACACATACCGTTAAGTACCAAAAGAGAAAGAAAAAAGCGCGGGTCTATTATCACGTCACTCCTAGCCAACCCTATACCGTCAGCCACGTAGACCACATCATAGAAGACTCACTCATCAGAAGCTATATCATGCGCGACAGCGCAAGGTTCAGGCTGGATAGTGGCGACATCTATAATGCTTTCGAACTTGACAAAGAACGCGAAATCATCACCGAAAGGATGAAAAACTCGGGCTATTTCTTCTTCAGCCGCGACAACATCTTCTATGAGGTAGACAGCAACTTCATGAACCACACGCTAACTGTTACCATGAAGTTGAAAAAGAGTGACTTGGCCTACAAGAAATACTACATTAACAAGATCAGCATCTATCCTGACTACTCCATCTTCAGGTCAAACGACCACCCAACGGATTCAACCTTACTCATACAAGAAGTGGGACAAAGAAAACGCATCAACCACCTGCATTTCTATTACTTCAACACGCCTCAGGTGAAGCCCTCTGCCTTCTCTCGTTCCATCATGGTCCTTGAAGACTTCCCATACAACCAACGTAGCGTCACGAGCACCTATCGAGCATTAAGCAACTTCCGTCTTTACAACAACGTTAACATTGAGTTCGACACGGTGAACGTCGAGAACGACAGCCTCAATAGGCTCAACTGCCGCATCACCATGCAGCAAAACGACGTGCATTCTTTCACCGTACAAGGTGAAGGCACCAACTCCGACGGCGATTTGGGCATCAAAGGTAGCCTCTCCTACACCAACAAAAACATCTTCCATGGCGCCGAGACCTTCCAACTTGGTCTGAAAGGAGGCTTTGAGGCACAACAATTGGTCGGAAACGAGGTCACAGAAAGTGGTAAAAGCGTCTTCAACACTTGGGAGTTGGGCCTCACTGCCAGTTTGATGTTTCCCAAATTCCTTGGGCCTTTTTCGTCTATCAGCCTGGCCAGAGACTACCAACCTACCACCACCCTCTCACTAGGCCTCAGTTCACAAACCCGCTACTACTATTCCCGATACATCTCAACGGCTTCCTACAGCTACGACTGGAAAACCAACTATCGTTTGGCTCAGGCCCTTTCGCCTTTCTTCCTCAATAGCGTAAAAATCGCCAACATCAACCCGACATTCCAAGCCTATCTTGACGCTGAAACCAGCCAAAGAAAAAAAGCTCAATACACCAGCCACCTCCTGTTCGGCACTAGATATTCCATCATCTACAACACCCAAAGCATCAACAAGGAAGGCAGTTTCTTCTATATCCGCGCCGATTTTGAATCGAGTGGTAACTTGATTTCCTTGTTCAACAAGACCAAACTCATCACCGAAAACGAGCAAGGCTATCATGAACTGCTTGGCATGCCTTACGCCCAATACGTCAGAGGCAGTTTCGACATCAGGCAGCACCTTGACCTGGGCAACGAATCGTGGTTCGTCATGCGTCAGTTTGTCGGAATAGGTTTGCCTTACGGCAACTCGAAAGACTTGCCCTTCGAGCGTAGTTTTTACGGGGGTGGCGCCAACGGACTACGTGGATGGCTCTATCGCACCGTTGGCCCTGGCGGCTATGTACCTGTCACGGACGACATTGAGAAGACGGGCGATTTGCAGTTGGAGTTTAATGCCGAATACCGCTTCCCCATCTACAACATCTTCAAAGGAGCTGTATTCGTTGACGCAGGCAACATTTGGACTTATCATCCCAACGAATCCATGCCTAACAGCGAATTCAAGTTCAACAGTTTCTATAAGCAGATGGCCCTTGACGCAGGGTTCGGAATCAGGTTGGACGTCTCATTCCTCCTGCTCAGGTTCGACATCGCATACGCCTTGCGTAATCCATACCCCGACCCAGAAACGGGCAGTTACTGGCGGTTTGGCAATGAAGAATACAACAACCTCCGATTCCAGGCCGGCATAGGCTATCCTTTCTAAGCCATGTTAAGCCGCAGCGAGCTATATGGCAAACTGGTGCAATCCTTTGGATTTGAGCCTACCGAAGGACAAGCTATCGTGCTTTATCATATTGCTGCTTTCCTACTTTCGCAAAAAGACAATCCTACCTACATCCTAAGAGGTTATGCCGGAACGGGCAAGACATCATTGGTCAAGACCTTAGTGAGAGCATTGCCTTCCCTATGCATGCGATTCGTGCTGATGGCACCGACAGGAAGAGCGGCCAAAGTCCTCAGTAACTACACAGGACAAAATGCCTCAACCATACATCGTAGAATCTACCAAACCAAATCCTTTCCAGACGGAAGCTTTAGGATGGTAAAAGCCGAAAACAAATTCAAGAACGCATTGTTTATCGTTGATGAAGCCTCCATGATCGGCGAACAAAGGGAATTTGGTGGAAGCAGCTTGCTCGACGATTTGTTGGGGTATGTCTTCAGCGGTGAGAATTGCCGCCTACTTTTGATAGGCGACACGGCCCAGTTGCCACCCGTTGAAAGCCAGGAAAGCCCAGCCTTGGACTGCGAATATCTGAAATCACAATTCCCAATCACGGCAGCCACCTTTGAGCTGACTGAAGTGAAACGTCAGGCATTGGAGTCAGGCATACTCTACAATGCCACTGACATCAGACAGATGCTTGGCCAAAACCTCTACGAATACGCATTGCCCATCTTCCATCTGGACGGCTTCGATGACATCCAAAAGATAAGCCCAGAGACCTTTGAAGAGATGTTGCACAATGCCTTCAACAATACCTCTGAAAACGAAGCCGTCGTAATCTGCAAGTCAAACAAACGCGCCAACATGTTTAACCAGGCCATACGTGGACGCATACTCAACATCGAAGGTGAGATTGCGACTGGAGACAAGTTGATGGTCGTGAAAAACAACTATTTCTGGGCGGAAGGGAACGAAACGATGAGTTTCATCGCCAACGGTGATATGGCAGAGATCAGAAAAATCAAACATTACGATGACATGTACGGTTTCCGCTTTGCCGATGTGGAACTCAGCTTCACCGACTATCCCGATGCGCCAAATTTGGAAACGAAAATTCTTTTGGACACCTTGAACAGCAACAGTCCTTCGCTGACGGAAGAAGAGAACCAAAGACTATTTGCAGCGATTGAAGAGGACTACATGGACATCCCCAACCGTAGGGAACGTTACAAGGAGATGAAAAAGAACCCTTGGTTCAACGCCTTGCAAGTCAAATTCGCATACGCACTCACCTGCCATAAGACGCAAGGCGGGCAATGGAGCAGCGTGTTCATCGATTCATCCTTTAACCAAAAGGAAACGCTTGAGGTGGAAGATTTAAGATGGATCTATACTGCCTTGACACGCGCACAAGAAAGGGTGTATTTCGTGAATTTCAAGGATGAGTTCTTTGGAGATTAGCTTATTTTAGGTCTCAGCATAAAACAACGAACCCCGGCAGCATTTGCTGTCGGGGTTGTCGTTTAGGGTGGGCGGCGAACTACTTTCCCACGCTTTCGCGCAGTATCATCGTCGCGGCGGGGCTTAACTTCTCTGTTCGGAATGGGA
>JAEEGH010019806.1_pt1 | contig 14075 bp, 14 predicted proteins | sample 9134181 | NCBI WGS metagenome assembly JAEEGH01 (sample SAMN16246544, study PRJNA631951) | gut metagenome | biome: gut microbiome; feature: rumen; material: DP-attached | host: Bos | place: Iran: Karaj | collected 2018-10 | reverse complement strand
AAGTCAGCTTCTTTGCCATGATTCCTTACCTCCTGATTAGTCTTCCACGACGGCCAGAATGTCGTTCTGCCGCACGATGGTGTATTCCACGCCGTCAACCTTGACCTGGGTGCCGCTGTACTTGCCGGTGATGACCTTGTCGCCGGGTTCCACGGTCATCTCGACTTCGTTGCCGTCCACCAGGCCGCCGGGGCCTACGGCGATGACTTCAAAGATCTGGGGCTTTTCCTGGGCGGCGCTGGTGAGGATGATGCCGGCCTTGGTGGTCTCCTCCGCGTCTACCTGCTTCACGATCACGCGATCAGACAAAGGGATGAGCTTCATGGTATATACCTCCATATGCGTAAGATGCGCTTTAGTTTTGTGGTATTAGCACTCATTCGCCCTGAGTGCTAACGCAATATATAATAACCCAAGTATACCCATTGTGCAAGCATAAAATAGCAAATAATCGGGGAAAAATTCAGAAAATCCAAGGAATAGATGCAAATTCCTTGGATTTTCAAGCTGAATGAGAGAATTGCTTAAAATATCTCCTGATTTCTCATTTTGAAAATCAGAAATACATATACAGCTGACAGGGAATGGAGCCGTTGTACAGCTTCCGGCGTTTTGCCGCCCGGCGGCCGAAGCTCTTTTCGAAATCCAGACTGGAGGTGAGAACGTAGAAGCGCCAGTCCTTCGCCCCCCGCCAGGCCCGGCCCATGCCCCGGTACAGGGCTTCCGCCTGGGCGGCATCCAGAAGCCGGTCCCCATAGGGCGGGTTGGTGAGCAGGATGCCGGGGCCCTCCGGCAGGGCCCGCTCCAGGGCGTCCGCCTGGGAAAACTCGATATCCTCCGCCACCCCCGCCAGGTCCGCGTTGCGCCGGGCGATCTCCAGGGCGGCGGGGTCGATATCCCCGGCGAAGATCCGGTAGGGGCCGGGGTACTCCCGGCTGCGGGCGGCCTCCCGCTCCTCCCGCCACAGCTTTTCCGGGATGGATACCCATTTTTCCGCGATGAAGCTCCGATTCAGCCCCGGGGCCTTGTTCCGGGCGGCGAGAGCCGCCTCGATGGCGATGGTGCCGGAGCCGCAGAAGGGATCCAGCACCGTTTCCTTCCCCTTGAACCGGCTGAGTTTCACCATGGCCGCCGCCAGGGTCTCCCGCAGGGGAGCCAGGTTGGAATTCTGCCGCCAGCCCCGCTTATGGAGGCTGACGCCGCTGGTATCCAGGTACAGGGAGGCCCGGTCCTTCATCAGGGAGAAGCGGATGGGGCAGACGGAGCCGGTCTCCGGCAGCTGCTCCGCCCGGTAAACCTGCCCCAGTCGGGTGGCCGCCGCCTTTTTCACGATGCGCTGACAGTCCGGGATGGACTTCAGGGCGCTGTCCAGGCTGGAGCCCTTCACCGGGAACTGGGCCCGGTAATCGATGAGCTTTTCCCATTCCAGGGCCTTCGTGCCCTCAAACAGGGCGTCGAAGGTGGGAGCGGGGAATTCCCCCAGGAGGACGTAGACCCGCTCTCCGGTGCGGAGCCACAGGTTTGCCCGCACCAGGTCCCGCTCGTCCCCGTCGAAGAGGACCCGGCCGGTCTCGCTGCGCACGTTCCGGCAGCCCATGTATTTCAGCTCGTCCGCCGCCAGTCCCTCCAGACCGAAGAGACAGGGGACGCAGAGGGTGAGTTCCATCTTACCGGCCTCCCTTCGCCGTATAGCTGTGCCAGTTTTCCACCTGCCGGTGGGCGGTGATCGTCAGTCCCGCTGCCTCCAGAGCGGCCCGGACCTCCTCCTGGCGCCCGTCGATGATGCCGGAGCAGATGAGGCTTCCCCCGGGCTCCAGCCACCGGGCGGCGTCCCGGCTCAGGGCGATGATCACGTCCGCCACGATATTCAGAAAGATAAGGGGATATTTCCGTGCCCCGATGCGGCTGCGCAGGGCATAGTCCGAAAGGGCGTCCCCCGCCAGCACCTCCAGCCGGTCCTCCGCCCCGTTCAGGGCGGCGTTCATTCGGGCGATGTCCGGAGCTTTGGGGTCGATGTCGCAGCCCAGCGCCCGCTTCGCACCCAGCACCAGGGCGGCGATGGAGAGGATCCCGCTGCCGCAGCCCAGGTCCAGCACCGCCTCCGCGGCGGGGGCGATATCCTCCGCCGCCTCCAGGCACATGCGGGTGCTGGGGTGGGCGCCGGTGCCGAAGATCAGCCCGGGGTTCAGCCGCAGGGGAAGCCGGCCGCCGGATCCCGGCACCGCCTCCCATTCCGGCACGATCAGGAGCTTTTTCCCCACGGCGATGGGCCGGTAATACTGCTTCCAGTTGTTCTCCCAGTCCTCATCCCGCAGGGAGGCGGTGACGGGGGAGGGATACCCTGCCTTTTCCAGGGCTTCCCGCAGCGACAGGAGGGTCTTCCGCCCTTCCTCGTCCTCCGGGAGATAGAACTTCACCCGGCACACTCCCTGACGGGAGGCCAGGAAATCCTCGTCGATATAATCCCAATACTGGGTATCCTTTTCCATGAATTCCCGCAGGTCCGCCTCGTCCTCCACCACCAGGCCCGAGACCCCCAGGTCCTCCAGAAAGGCGCAGAGCTTTTCCGTTCCCCGGTCTCCCGCCTCCACGCAAACCTCCAGCCAGCGCATGGCCAAACCTCCTCAGTCTACCCGATTCCGCCGCTCTCCCCGCAGGAAGGCGGCGATGTTTTCCCCGATCTCCCGGATGCACCGCTGGCGGGTCTCCATCCCGCCCCAGGCCATGTGGGGAGTGAGACACACGTCCTCCCGCTCCCGGATGGCGTAAAAGGGGTGAGTCTCCGGGAAGGGCTCGGCGCTGTATACGTCGATCCCCAGGCCTCCCAGTCTGCCCTCTGTCAGGGCCTCCGCCAGGGCGGCCTCGTCCGCCACCGCTCCCCGGGCCACGTTGATGAAGAGACAGGACGGTTTACATAAGCCGATCAACTCCCGGCTGAACAGGCCCCGGGTGGCGTCGTTCAGAGGCAGGTGGACGGAGAGGATGTCCGACTGCCTGCACAGCTCCTCCAGGGGAACGAAGGGATCTCCCGCCTGAGGGTGGGCCCGCCAGCAGAGGACCCGGCAGCCCAGGACCTGCGCGATCTCCGCCACCCGGCGGCCGATGCGGCCGTAGCCCGCCACCCCCCAGGTCAGGCCCCGGAGCTCATGGTACACGGGGGAAAGGATGTTGGCGGCGGCGCCCCGGGAATAGCGGCCGGAGCGCACCGCGGCGGTATAGGTCCCCAGATGCTCCGTCAGGTACAGGGCCATGGCGGCGGTGAGCTGGGCCACGCTGTCCGTGGAGTATCCGGCCACATTGCACACGGCGACGCCGTGCTCCCGGCACCAGGCGGTATCGATATTGTCATACCCCGTGGCGGCGATGCAGATGAGCTTCAGCCTGCCGTTTCCCGACAGGTTCTGCGGGCCCAGGCGCAGCTTGTTCACCAGGGCCACGTCCGCCTCCCGCAGCCGTTCGGGGATCTCCTCCGGGGCGGTGGCCGGGTAATATGCCGTTTCCCCCAAAGCTTCCAGAGGGCTCAGGTCCAGCTGAGGACCCAGGGTGTCCCCGTCCAGGATCACGATGCGCATGGATATCCCTCCCTTTTTCGGATACTCCACTATACCATGTTGTCCGCTTGTCCACAAGGCGGGGTTTGCCGGGGAATGCCTGCGGGAAGGGAAACCTTGACGAACCGGCGGCTCCATGGTAAATTATCATGATACCGAATACCTGGCCGGAGCGCTCCGGCCGCAGGGGGCCAACTATGGAAAACACGGAAACCAAAAAAGCGACCATCTGGACCCGGGGATACGTCTGCGCCTTGCTGGCCAACCTCATGCTCTGCTTTTCCCAGCACTGCGTAAACAGCCTCATTTCGACCTACGCCACCTTCCTGGGGGCCAGCGCCGTGCTGGTGGGCACCATCTCCGGCCTGTACTTCGGCGTCGCCTGTGCCGCGAGACCGATTTCCGGCCCCACCATCACCATGGTGAACAAGCGGAAGCTCATGATCTGGGTCTACGCCGCGGGGGTGGTCACCAACCTGATCTACGCCGTGGCGGGGAACGTGGGCGTGTTCATCCTGGCCCGGATCATCCATGGGTTGCAGTTCGCCTTCGTGGGCTCCCTGGGCCTCACCATCGCCAGCGACAGCGTCCCCCGGGAAAAGCTGGGCTCCGCCGTGGGTCTCTACGGTGCCGGAGCCGCCCTGGCCATGGCCCTGGGCCCCGGCATGGGCATCGGACTGCGGGACTGGGCGGTGAACCGGTGGGATGAAGCGGCGGGCTATACCGCCGTGTTCCTCCTGGCGGCCGCCTTCATGTTCCTGGCCATCATCCCCACCCTCATCATGCCGGATCCGGGGCGGCCGGAGCGCAGCGCCCTGGGGGCCTGGTACAAGAACATCATCGCAAAGGAGGCCCTGCTGCCCACGGTGATGATGGGCCTCGTGAGCATGTCCAGCACCATGTTCAACGTGTACATGGTGCCCTATGCCAAGACCCTGGGCATCCCCAATATCGCCATTTTCTTCACGGTGTATGCCTTTGTCCTTCTGGCTGCCCGGCCCTTCTTCGGGAAGCTGGCGGACCGGGTATCCATGGAAAAGGTGCTGATCCCCAGCCTGATCGTCTTTGCCCTGAGCTATGTGGCGGTGGCCCTGGGGCGGAACCTGGGCATGATGCTCCTGGGTGCGGTGCTGGCTGCCATCGGTTTCGGGGCGGCCAACCCCTCCATCCAGACCCTGTGCATCCGCTCCGTGGAGCCGGAGCGCCGGGGCGTTGCCAGCAATACCCAGTTCTTCGGTATGGATCTGGGTTACTTCATCGGCCCGCTAATCGGCGGCATGATCCTGAACGCCCGAGTGGACGACTATCCCGCCATGTACCTCTGTACCGGCGTCATTCCCCAGGTGATCTGCCTGATCCTGTTCATCGCCACCTGGGGCCGCCTGAAAAAGCGCCTGTACTGAGGGGAGGCACGGACTCATGCGCATGCGGAAAAAGCCCAATCTGATCCCCAGGATGGAGAAGGCCTCGGCGGTGCTGGAGCGGGAACCGGAGAAGCTCCGGGGCCGCTGGCTGGAGGGTTTTCCCGAATGCAGCCGTCTGTACCTGGAGCTGGGCTGCGGGAAGGGGAGCTTCACCTGCGCCTCCGCTCTGGCGGAGCCGGAGGCCCTGTTCGCCGCGGTGGAGCGGGTGCCGGACGCCATGGTGGTGGCCATGGAGCGGGCCTGCGAAATGGAGCTGCATAACGTCCGGTTCCTGGATGCGGACGCCGTCCGTCTGCCGGAGCTCTTCGCCCCGGGGGAGGCGGACCGGATCTACATCAATTTCTGCGATCCCTGGCCCAAGAAGAAGCAGTTCAAGCGGCGGCTCACCGCCCCGGGCTTCCTGGCCCTGTACCGGCAGATCCTGAAGCCGGAGGGGGAGATCTGGTTCAAGACGGACAACCGGGACCTGTTCGACTGGTCCGAGGAACAGCTCCTGGCCTGCGGCTGGCAGGTCTCGGAGGTCACCCGGGACCTCCACGCGAACGGTCCCGCAGGGATCATGACGGATTATGAAAAGAAGTTCTACGGCGAGGGGAAACCCATCTGCCGGCTGACAGCGAGGGCGAAATGAGACTCATCTCCTGGAACGTGAACGGCCTGCGGGCCTGTGTGAACAAGGGATTCATGGACTTTTTCCGGGGCCTGGATCCGGATATCCTCTGCCTGCAGGAGACCAAGCTCCAGGCGGGACAGATCCAGCTGGACACCCCGGCCCATCATCAGTACTGGAACTACGCGGTGAAGAAGGGGTATTCCGGCACCGCGGTCTTCACGAAGGAGGAGCCCCTTTCCGTCAAAATGGGCATGGATATCCCCCGGCACGACGAGGAAGGACGGGTCATCACCCTGGATTTTACAAATTTCTGCCTGGTGACCGTGTATACTCCCAATGCACAGGACGGACTCCGGCGGCTGGACTACCGCATGGACTGGGAGGACTGCTTCCGGGAATACCTCATGGATCTGGACAGGGTCAAGCCCGTGGTGGTGTGCGGGGACCTGAACGTGGCCCACGAGCCCATCGACCTGGCGAATCCCGAAACGAACCGGATGAATCCCGGTTTTTCCGACGAGGAGCGGGGGAAGATGACGAAGCTCCTGGGGAGCGGCTTTACCGATACCTTCCGGGCCCTGCACCCGGAGCTCTCCGGCGCTTACTCCTGGTGGTCCTACCGGGCCAGGGCCAGGGAACGGAACGTGGGCTGGCGCATCGATTATTTCCTCACCTCGGATCGGCTCCGGGAGAATATCGACAAGGCGTACATATGCAGCGAGATCCAGGGCTCCGACCATTGCCCGGTGGGGCTGGATCTCCTGTGGTGAGCATCGGCGGCCTGCCGGTTCCGGGCAGGCTCCTCCTGGCTCCCATGGCGGGGGTGACGGACCTGGCCTTCCGCAGCGTATGCCGGGAACTGGGCGCCGCCGCGGCGGTGAGCGAGATGGTCTCCGCCCAGGCCCTGGTGTACCAGGACGGAAAGACGAAGGCCCTGCTCCGGCGGGAGAGCGTCCCCGGCCCCTACGGGGCGCAGCTTTTCGGCAAGGATCCGGAGGTCATCGCAAAGGCGGTGCCCAAGGCCGCAGCGCTCAGCGGCTGTGACTGGATCGACCTGAACATGGGCTGCCCCACGGGGAAGATCGTGCGGAACGGGGAGGGCTGCGCCCTCATGCGGGACCTGCCCCTGGCGGGGCGGATCATCGCCGCGGCGGTGAAGGCTTCCCGTGTGCCCGTCACGGTGAAATTCCGCAAGGGGTGGGACAGCGGCAGCGTCTGCGCTGCGGAACTGGCCCGCATCGCCCGGGAGGAAGGGGCCGCCGCCGTGTGCGTCCACGGCCGCACCCGGGCCCAGATGTATTCCGGCCGCGCCGACTGGGACGTCATCCGGGAGGTGAAGCAGGCGGTGGATATCCCCGTCATCGCCAACGGAGACGTGTTCGAGCCGGAGGACGCGGCCCATATCCTCCGGTATACCGGGGCGGACCTGGTCATGATCGGCCGGGGCGCCATGGGGAACCCCTGGATCTTTTCCCGGGGGAACGCCGTCCTCCGGGGGGAGGAAGCGCCTCCCATGCCCGGGGTGAAGGAGCGGATGGCCGTCGCTGCGCGGCAGTTTGCCCTGGCGGTGGAGGACAAGGGCGAGAAGATCGCCTGTCTGGAAGCAAGAAAGTATCTCAGCTGGTATCTCCGGGGCGTGCCCTATGCCGGGTATGCCCGGGAAAAGATCAGCCGGGTGACGGTCCCGGAAGACGTGGAGGCGGTGATCGCCCTGATCTGCCGGGAACTTTAGAGAGGTTCTTGATTTGACACGAGAAGAGGAAGCCCGGCTGGTCCGGGATATCCGCGCGGGCGACGGAGACGCCTTTGAGACCCTGGTCCGGGAGCATCAGACCAGGGTGTATAACCTTGCCCTGCGCATGACCGGAAACCCGGAGGACGCCATGGATATCTCCCAGGAGACTTTCCTGAAGGCCTGGCGGACCATGGGGAAATACCGGGGGGACTGCAGCCTGGGAAGCTGGCTGTACCGCATCGCCTCCAATCTCTGCATCGACCTGCTGCGGAAGAACAAGCGGCGGCAGGCGGAGAAGATCGTCTCCCTGGATGATCCGGGGGAGGACGGCAGGCCCCTGGAGCTGCCGGATCTGCGGGAGGAGCCCCAGGCCATCCTGGAGCGGGAGGAGAACCGCGGGGCGGTGTGGGAATGCCTGGAAACGCTGCCGGAGGAGCAGAAGCTCATCCTCATCCTCCGGGACGTGAACGGCCTGAGCTACGAGGAGATCGGGGCCGCCATGGATCTGGAGCTGGGCACGGTGAAATCCCGCATTTTCCGGGCCAGAGAAAGACTCGCAAAACTTTTGCTGGATCGGGGAACCTTTGACCCTGTCCCTTCGTCCAACACTCGGAAAAAGGGAAGAAGGAGGTGAGTCAAGTGGCCGATTGCAGAGAATGGATGGAAGAGATCAGCGCCTCTCTGGACGGGGAACTGAGCCCGGAGCAGGAAGCGGCGCTGCAGGAGCATCTGGCGGAATGTGAGGATTGCCGGGCCGCTTTGGCTCTGCTCCGGGGCATGACCGCAGTCATGCGGGAAGATACGGTCCAGCCGCCTGCGCAGCTGGCGGAGGGGACCCGGTTCCTGTTTGAGCGTGAGAAGAAGGAAAAAGGCTTCAGTCTGAAACGCTGGCGCTTCACCGCCATTGCCGCGGTGATCTGCCTGGCTTTGTTCGGCGTGGTGAAGCTGGCCCCCTGGAGCATGGGGAGCGGTTCCGCCGCACCCATGGCCGTGGAGAGCATCGCAGCGCAGCAAAGCGTCAAGGAAGCCTCATTCGCCCCTGCGGGCGCTCAGGCGTCCAAGGACGTTCTGATCACGGCGGGCGGCATGGAGCCCGCGCCGGAGAGCGCCGAAGGCCCCGGCGAAGAGCCGGCGGCGGAGCAGGATATGCGGGGCGTACAGATCAACGCCGCCGCGCAGACCAACGGCATGGTCCAGGAGGATGCCGGCGAGGCGGACGGCTTCCCGGAGGAAGAGATGGATACGCAGACGAACGAGGCCCTCCCGGGCAGCGCCCCTCTGTATACCGCCGCATCCCTCCCCGGATACGCCATCTATTCCCAGATGGAAGGCGCGGATGCGTATTACAGCGTCTGCTTCGTCTACGGGGAGGTGCCGGAATCCATCCGGACGAATCGGGAGTGTGCGCCTCTGGAATCGCCGGAGGGACAGGAGCGCTGGCTGGTGCCCCTTTCCGTATGCATGAACGAGGGGCTTCTGGAGCAATTCAGCGAGATCTATTATGGGGATCTCCTCTCCCAGCGGGGGCTGGTGATCGGGATCCTGGATATGGAGGAAGACCAATGGCAGCCTTAACGCAAGAAGAAGCGAGATACAGACTGTTCGACCAGGGCTTCGACTGCGCCCAGACCGTGTTCAGCGCCTTTGCGGAGGAACTGGACCTGGATGAGGAGACGGCTCTGAAGATCGCCGCGGGCTTCGGCGGCGGCATGCACCTGGGAGATATGTGCGGCTGCGTCACCGGCGGCCTCATGGTCCTGGGCCTGAAATACGGCTGGAACGAGGAAGGGGACTCCGTGGGCAAGGATCTGATGAACCGGAAGGCGCAGGAATATGAGCGGCGCTTCCGGGAGCGGCTGGGCGGACTCCGGTGCCGGGAGCTGCTGGAGGCGGACGTATCCACCTCTGAGGGAAAGATGCTGGCCGCCGAGCGCATCCCCGACCGCTGCCCCGGTTTCGTCGCCGCAGCGACCGAGATCCTGGAGGAAATGCTGGAAGACTGACCCCTTCGCACCCCCATCGGGGGTGAATTGACGCCTGCGGCGTCGTGAATTGTTCCGGCGGAACATGAATTGTGCTGCGCACATGAATTGACGCTTCGCGTCATGAAAAGAATGACGGGTCCTCTCCCCATGGGGAAAAAGGACCCGTCATATTTCGTTTCTCATGGCCGAAGGCCAATTCACGCGCCAATCTGGCGCAATTCATGGCTGAAAGCCAATTCATGACGCCGGCGGCCATTCATTTTGTCCTGTGTCTCGGCAGCAGGAACCCGAATTCCCCGCCGCAGAGACCGCCCAGGATATGGCTCAGCTGGGAGACGTTGTCCTTCCGGAACAGACCGTTCAGCACCTCGCCTCCCAGATAGATCACCAGAATGACGAGGGTGGTGAGGGGGATCTTTCCCTCCCGCATCCCCGCCATGGAGGAGAGAACGATCATCATGAAGGCGATGCCGCTGGCCCCCAGCACCGCCGTGCCGGGGAAAAGGAGCATCTGGGCGACGCCGGTGACGAAGGCGGTGATGAGGATGCACAGGAGAAGGGAGCGGCTGCCGTATTTATCCTCCAGTCCCGGCCCCAGGGCCAGGATCAGGAGCATGTTGTTCAGGTAATGGCTGTAGTTGGCGTGGCCCAGGACATGGAGAAAGATCCGGGGCAGAGCCAGCAGGTCTCCCCAGGCGCAGCGATACACGCTGAAGAGATGGGTGTTTGCCCAGCCCCCGTCCACCCGGCTCAGAAGCAGCGCGCCCAGGGAGACGAGGGCGAAGGTGAGGGTCACCGGGGCGTTGTACTGGATGCGCTTCATCATGCCCGCTCCTCCCCAGCTTCCCGGCGGATTTCCAGCAGGTCGAGAAGCAGGAGCTGGTACTTGCGGATGCTGGGGGGCTGGACCTTCTTCGGCCGGGGGAAGAGGAGCTCATAGGTCTTTCCCCCGGCGGTAAACATCATGGTCTCTCCCTGGCCGAAATGGCAGAGGGAGGGTTCCTGCATATGATCGAGAGGAATGTTCCTGCCCTCTGCCGTGAGCCCGGTCCGGTCCAGCGTGAGTCTGCCCCGGGCCAGGACCGTGACCGCGTGGCCCTCTCCCAGCTCCCGGAGCTCCGCGTCCTCATCGGAGAGGGAAAAGTCCGGCTTGCGCCCCAGTTCCCGGAGCCGATCCTGCTGCCAGGCGTCCCACTCCGGAATGGAGGCAAAGGGGATATCCCCCGCCAGGCGCCCGTCCTCCCGGTACTCCGCCCGGAGACCGCAATCGCAGGCAAACGTCCGGTCCCGGCCATGGAGGGCGCCGATCTTTCCGCATTTCGGGCAGAGGAACAGGGCTTCCTCCAGCCCCTCCGCCAGACGCTTCCCAACATAGGAGAGGGTGTTGGCCTCCGGGTCCACGGCCAGATCCGCCTCGATCCGGGCGGTGATCTCCTCCGGGCTGAGCTTCGCCAGCTCCTCCGGCGTGTAGACGTTCACCACGCCTCCCCGGATGGGCCCCTTCCGCAGAGTGTGCGCCCAGCGGGGATCCGCCAGGTAGCCCCCGGTGATCCGGTAGGTCATGACGGGCACTTTGGCCAGCTTGATGAGCTTCCCGGTGGCGGGGTGAAGGGGGGCGGTGCGCCCGTCCCAGCTCCGGTTCCCCTCGGGGAACAGACACACGGATATCCCCCGGCGCAGCACCCGGAGGATGCCCCGCACGGCGGAGGCGTCCGCGCTGCCCTTGGTGCGGGAGATGGGGCCAAAGAGCGTGCGCATCAGGAAGCTCACCAGCTTCTGCCGGAAGGCGTGCTCCGAGACCACGAAGTACATGTGCCGCCTGGGGAAGCTGCATCCCACGAAAAACTGATCGTAGGCGTTCGCGTGATTGGGGAGCACCAGGTAGGGGCCCTCCAGGGCCGGAGCGGGCTCCGCCCGGAAATCCTTGTGCCGCAGCCACACCACCAGCTTTACAAGCCAAAGGATATGGTCCCAGATCCGGCGATAATGCCGGTCTCGTCTGCGTTCCGCAGCGTCCGTCTGTTTATCCATATCAGCTGCCCTCCGTCAGGGTCTTTTTCAGGGTGAACAGGAGGTTCATGGCCTCCAGAGGGGTGAGGGTGTTCAGATCCGTATCCCGGAGCTTGTCCAGCACTTTTTCCGCACCCAGGTCCGGCAGACCCAGCTGCTCCGTATCGTCTTCCGCGGCGTCCGGGATCCCGGAAAGGTCCCGGGCGGCGTTCACGGCGCTGCGCTCCAGTTCCTTCAGCACCACCCGGGCCCGGCGGATCACCTCCGCCGGCACCCCCGCCAGCTTCGCCACCTCGATGCCGTAGCTCCGGTCCGCCCCGCCGGGGACGATGCGCCGGAGGAAGACCACGTCCTCTCCCCGCTTTTTCACCGCGGCGGAGAGGTTCACCACCCCGGGCAGGGTCTTCTCCAGCTCCGTGAGTTCATGGTAATGGGTGGCGAACATGGTCCTGGCCCCCAGCTTCCGGGGATCGGCGCAGTATTCCAGCACCGCCCGGGCGATGGCCATCCCGTCGTATGTGGAGGTGCCCCGGCCGATCTCGTCCAGGATCAGCAGGCTCCCGGCGGTGGCGTTCTGCAGGATCTGGGAGACCTCCGTCATCTCCACCATGAAGGTGGACTGGCCGGCGGCCAGATCGTCCGAGGCGCCGATGCGGGTGAAGATCCGGTCCGTGATGCCGATGCGGGCGCTGCGGGCGGGGACGAAGGAGCCGATCTGGGCCATGAGCACGATGAGAGCCGTCTGCCGCAGATAAGTGGACTTGCCCGCCATGTTGGGACCTGTGAGGATGAGGGCCCGTTCCTTCGCCGTATCCAGCCGGGTATCGTTGGGAACGAACAGGGCCTCCGTCTGGGTCTGTTCCACCACGGGGTGGCGTCCGTCCCGGATGTCGATCACGCCGGAAACGTCCACCTCCGGCATGCAGTAGTCGTTCTTCGCCGCCACCTCTCCCAGGGAACAGAGGGCGTCCAGCGCCGCTACGTCCTCCGCCGTCTGGCGGATCACCGGGGCCTGGGCAGCCACGGAATCCATCAGTTCCCGGAACAGGCTGTATTCCAAAGCGCAGAGACGGTCGTGGGCGGTGAGGAGCTGGCTCTCCAGATCCTTCAGCTCCTGGGTGATGAACCGCTCGCCGTTCACCAGGGTCTGCTTGCGGATATAGTGCTCCGGGACCTCCTCGCTCTGGCTCCGGGGGATCTCAATGTAGTAACCGAAGACCTTGTTGTACCCGATCTTCAGCTTCCGGATGCCCGTGCGCTCCCGCTCGGCGGCTTCCACCCCGGCCACGGCGGCCTTGGCGTTCTCCGAAAGGCTGCGCAGCCGGTCCACCTCCGGGTCATAGCCCGGGCGGATCATGCCGCCCTCCCGCACGGTGAGGGGCAGATCGTCCCCCAGCATGGCGCCTACCCGGTCCCGGAGCGTCTCCAGGGCGTCCATCCCCGCAAGCTCCCGGAGCAGGGAGCATTTCATGGGCTGCAGCAGGCGTTTCAGCTCCGGCAGCACGGCGGCGGAGGAGGCCAGGGCGCTCAGATCCCGGCTGCTCGCGCTGCCGTAGACCGCCCGGCCGATGAGCCGTTCCATATCCTCCACCCGGCGCAGGGCTTCCCGCACCTCCCCCCGGACCATGTTCCCGTCCACCAGCTCGCTCACGGCGTTCAGCCGGCGCTTGATGAGGGCGGGGCTCAGCAGGGGCTTTTCCAGCCAGGAGCGCAGGAGCCTGGCCCCCATGCTGGTTTTCGTCCTGTCCAGCACCCAGAGAAGGCTGCCCTTCCGCTCCTGGTTCCGCAGGGTCTCCGTCAGCTCCAGGTTCCGGCGGGTCTGCCAGTCCAGCTCCATGAAATGGCCGTTCGTGTAGCAGCTCAGCTCGTTCAGATGCCCCAGCTCCGTTTTCTGGGTCTGGTGCAGGTAGTTCAGCAGGGCGCCGGCTGCGGTCCGGATCCCGGGGCCGGCCTGCTGCCCGCTGCCGAAATGGTCCGTGAAGTACCGGTCGGATTCGGGGGAGCCGAAGAAGCTCCCGGTCTGGCACATGCACCGCAGCCGCCTGCTCAGCAGATGCCGCAGCTCCTGGTTCGCCGCAGCGCCGTCGTTCAGGATGACCTCCGCCGGGGCGTACCGCACCAGCTCGTTCACCAGGTGGTCCGGAGCATCCTCGCCGGGGAACTCCGCCGCGAGGAATTCCCCGGTGGAAATATCCGCAAAGCAGCAGACGCCGGTCTCCGGCGTGAGGTAGACGGTGCTGATATAGTTGGCCCGCCGCTCCTCCAGCATGGAGCTGTCCATCACCGTGCCGGGGGTGATGATGCGCAGCACGTCCCGCTCCACCAGGCCCTTGGCCAGGGCGGGGTCCTCCATCTGCTCGCAGATGGCGACCTTGTAGCCCTTCTCCACCAGCCGGGCGATATAGCTCTCGGCGGAGTGGAAGGGCACGCCGCACATGGGGGTCTGGTCCTCGGCGGCCTTGCCCCGGTCCCGGGTGGTGAGGGTCAGATCCAGCTCCCTGGAGGCCACCCGGGCGTCCTCGTCGAACATCTCATAGAAATCCCCCAGCCGGAAAAACAGCAGACAATCCGGATGCCGGGCGTGGATCTCCTTGTATTGTTTCATCATAGGCGTGAGTTCAGCCATTTTGATATACTCCCAATAAACTCCAGGTGGTGCTGTCGGTAATCGTTACGCTAATAAACTTGCCGATCAGGCTGTCTTCCCCGTCGAAGCGCACCAGCCGGCCGCCGTCGGTGCGGGCGGTGAGCTTGTCT
>JAEEGH010019805.1_pt1 | contig 14075 bp, 14 predicted proteins | sample 9134181 | NCBI WGS metagenome assembly JAEEGH01 (sample SAMN16246544, study PRJNA631951) | gut metagenome | biome: gut microbiome; feature: rumen; material: DP-attached | host: Bos | place: Iran: Karaj | collected 2018-10 | reverse complement strand
CTCGTCCAGCAGGTTCACGCACAGCACCGTCCGGGGCTGCACCGTCAGGATCTCCAGGGCAAGGGGCAGGCTCCGCCGAAGGCTGGTGCCGTCCAGGACCACGATGCAGGCGTCCGCCCGGCCGGATCGGACGAAGTCCGCCGCCGCCCGCTCCTCCTCGGACACGGGCCGGAGGGAGTAAGTCCCCGGCACGTCCACCAGGGTGAGGGCCCGCCCGTCCACCCGGGCCGTGCCCGATTGGAGGCCCACGGTCTTGCCCGTCCAGTTGCCCGTGTGCTGCCGAAGGCCCGTGGCGGCGTTGAACAGGGTGCTCTTGCCCACGTTGGGGTTGCCGCAGAGGCCCACGACGGGGGTCATACTTCCGCCACGGCCACCGTGGCCGCGTCCTTCTGCCGTAGGGCGATGACCGTGTCGCACACGAGATACGCCCGAGGGTCCCCCAGGGGGGCCGCGTACAGGGGCGTGATCTCGCCCTCGGGCACGAAGCCCAGGTCCAGCAGCCGCCCCCTTAGGGGCTCCTGGGCGGACAGGGACAAAATGCGGGCGGCTTTCCCCAGCGGCAGGCGGGAGAGAGGGAACATAGGCAGCCTCCATATAGAGTGGGATAGTATGGGTATACTATGGCAGGGCGGGAAAAAACGTGACAGGGCCGTCACAGGATCGTCACAGCTTTTTCGGATGTTTTGTAACAAAATCCGGTTGACATTGAATAGAACATTATGTATAATAATATCGATTATTAGATAGGAGGCGAGGGAAGATGAAGACTGTGTCCGTATATGGGGACTCCCTGCTCAAGGGCGTTTCCCTGGTGGGGAATCGGTACACCGTGTGCACCCGAAAGATGGCCGCCTTCGCCGAGGCCCACGGCATAGAGCTGCTCAATCGCTCCTACTTCGGGGCCACGGTGGAGAAGGGGCTTTGGCGGCTGAACCGGGACATTGCGGACAAAACCCTCCTGGGGGAGTATACGGTGCTGGAATTCGGCGGGAACGACTGCGACTTCGACTGGGCCGCGGTGGCGGCGGACCCGGAGGGGGAGCATGTGTGCAAGGTGCCGCCGGAACGGTTTTCCCACCTGCTGCAATCAGCGGTGGAAGCGGTGCGCGCCGCTGGGGGCAGGCCCCTTTTGACCACCTTGCCGCCCATCGATCCCAAGCGGTATCTGGATTGGATCTGCCGAAACGGGCTGAACAAGGAAAGGATACTGCTGTGGCTGGGGGACCTGAACGCCATCTATCGCTGGCAGGAGCTGTATGCCACCCTGGTGCGCTCCCTCAGCGAAAGCTGCCGGGCGCCCCTGGTGGACCTTCGGGAGGCCTTTCTCTCCCGCCGGCGCATGGATGGGCTCCTGTGCGCCGACGGCATCCACCCCACGGATGCGGGCCATGAGGTGATACTGTCCGCCTTCGAACGTTTTTTGACGGCGGCCGAAGCATAAAGCCTTGCGCCGCCGCCCCTCTTCGTGCTATACTTTATCTATCAATGCGGGGAGGGCATGGCGCATGGAACTCTTGACGACCATTACCACCAACATCGCTCACGTGGGCATCGAGCTATTGGAGATCGCCGCCATGGGGATCCTCCTTTTCGGCAGCGGCAAGACCGTCTGGATGCTGATCCGCCACAAGCCCCACATAACCCTGTCCCTGACCCGATTCATGAACATCGCCCTCATCATCATGCTCTGCGCGGAGATCGTCCGGCTGGTGCTGGTCCGCACCCCCATCGAGCTGGCCATCGTGGCGGGCATGGTGGTGCTCCACGGCGCCATCTCCTTCCTCATCTCCTGGGAGGTGGATCGGGAGCATTCCCACGATAAGGAGCGAGCCACGAGCGAACAGTCCGATCAGGAGGACGTGCTGCTGTAAGCGGCGCGTCCTTTCGCATATCTCACAATAAAACAGCATATAAGGAGACCTGACCATGGCAAAGCATCGCACGTACACGGAAAATGACCTGCGCTATCTCAAAATGCTCGCCCGCATGTTCCCCACCGTCCGGGCCGCGGCCACGGAGATCATCAACCTGAACGCCATCATGAACCTGCCCAAGGGCTGCGAGCACTTCATCTCCGACGTCCACGGGGAGCACGAGGCCTTCCTCCACATCCTCAACTCCTGCTCCGGCGTGATCCGGGAGCGGCTGGACGAGCTGTTCGCCAACGTGGTTTCCCGGGACGAGCTCAACCAGCTGGCCACCCTCATCTACTATCCCAAGGAGAAGCTGGAGCAGATCAAGCCCCAGATCAAGGACCTGGACGAGTGGTACCGGATCACCATCCACCGGCTCATCCAGGTGGCCCGGGCCACCAGCGAGCGGTACACCCGGTCCAAGGTCCGCAAGGCTTTGCCCTCCGACTTTGCATACATCCTGGACGAGCTCCTCTACACCCACGGGGAGGATCTGGACAAGAAGGACTACTTCGAGAACATCATCTCCACCGTCATCGCCATCGGCCAGGCCCCGGACCTGATCGCCGCCATCTGCGACCTCATCAAGTGGGCCGCCGTGGATAGGCTCCATCTCGTCGGCGACATCTTCGATCGGGGGCCCCGGGCGGACATCATCTGCGACTCCCTGCTGAAGCACCACAGCGTGGACATCCAGTGGGGCAACCACGACATCCTGTGGATGGGCGCGGCCTCCGGCTCCCGGACGCTGGTGGCCACCGTGGTGTCCAACTCCATCCACTACAACAACCTGGAGGTGGTGGAGACGGGCTACGGCATCTCCCTTCGGCCCCTGTCCGTGTTCGCCAACGAGGTCTACAAGAACGCCGACGTGTCCCGCTTCGCCGTGAAGCTCATGGGCGAGGAGGCGTTGGGCGTGTCCGAGAAGGACAAGCTCCTGTCCGCCCGGATGCACAAGGCCATCACCGTGATCCTCTTCAAGCTGGAGGGCCAGAAGATCCTGCGGCACCCGGAGTACGGCATGGAGGATCGGCTGCTCCTCGACAAGATCGACTACGAGAACAAGTGCGTCACCATCAACGGCACCACCTGGCCCCTGGACGACGTGGACTTCCCCACCGTGGACCCCAAGGACCCCTACACCCTGACGCCCGAGGAGAGCTCCGTCATCGACCAGCTCACCAGCTCCTTCCTCAACAGCGAGAAGCTCCAGCGCCACATCCGCTTCCTGTATTCAAAGGGCAGCATCTACAAGATCTACAACGGGAATCTGCTGTTCCACGGCTGCATCCCCATGGACAAGGAGGGGAACTTCCTCACCTTCAACCTGGACGGGGTGGACCGCAGCGGCAAGGACTTCCTGGACTACGCGGACGCCGCCGCCCGCCGGGCCTACTACTACAAGATGGGCACCCCCGAACGGGAGCTGGGCATGGACTTCCTCTGGTTCCTGTGGGCCGGCCGCAACAGCCCCATCTTCGGCAAGGATCGGATGACCACCTTCGAGCGCCGGCTCATCAAGGACGAAAGCTCCTGGACCGAGGCCAAGAACCCCTATTACTCCCTCTATGAGCGGAAGGACATCTGCGAGAAGATCCTGCAGGAGTTCGGTCTGGAGGGGCCCCACTGCCATATCATCAACGGCCACGTGCCCGTGAAGGCCAAGAAGGGGGAGAGCCCGCTGAAGGCCGGGGGGAAGCTGATCGTCATCGACGGCGGCTTCTGCAAGGCGTACCAGTCCACCTCCGGCATCGCCGGCTACACCCTGATCTACACCTCCTACAGCTTCCGCATCGTGGCCCACCAGCCCTTCGTGGGCCGCAAGCGGGCCATCGCCGAGAACTTCGACATCTCCTCCTCCACCAACGTGTTCGAGCCGTTGGAGAGCCGCCAGAAGATCAAGGAGACCGACACGGGCCGGGAGCTCCAAAAACAGATCGACGATTTGCTCCTCCTCCTGGACGCCTTCCACGACGGCGTGGTGGCCGAGGACCACAAAAGCAAGTGATATTCACCTGCGGTGAGCTGAATTTGCCCGATGGGCAAGCGAAATAGCGCCTGCGGCGCAGCGAAATCCATGCTGTCGCATGGGCAAAGGAATAGAAAACAGGGGCTGTCCCGGACGGAGACAGCCCCTGTTGTTTTTTTGTTTTCAGCCTTCAGGCCTGGCTTTCCAGGGCAAAACGCACCTGGGCGACGAGGGCGTCCCGGTCCAGGGCGGCAAGGTCCGTGGTGTCCACCGAGAGCACCGGACCCTCCCAGTTGACCTGGCCCATGCCCCGATCGAGATACCGACGGGCGAAGCCCTCCCGGGCCTGGGGCGATACGGCCGGGTCCCCCGGCAGCGGCGGGTACCGGTCCGACAGGGCGTGGCCCGGGTGCCGGGTGTGGGCCTGGTCTCGGGCAAGATACCGCTCGTAGAGGGTGTCCTCGTCGGCGGTGAGCAGGACGGTGACGCTCCGGGGCCTGCAGCGCTCCTGGAGCGAGCGCAGGGCTTCCCCGGCGGCGGTGTCGAAGTTGTTGTCCAGGATCAAACTGTTGCCCGCGTTTAGGATGTCCTCCGCCGTTTGCAGCAGGATCTGGGCTGCCGCCGCGTCCAGCCGCCGCTTCTCCGCGTGGCTTTGAAAGCCCAGGGTATCGAACAGGCATTCCTTGATGCGGTCCTTCTCCAGGATGGGGTAGGGGAAGGCCCCCTGCAGCGCCTTAGCCACGGTGGATTTGCCGCTGGCGGGCAGGCCGGACAGGATGATGAGGTCCACTTCTCGCACGCTCCTTTTTCTCGTCTGTCCCCCATGATACCCAAGGGGCGGGGATTTGTCAATTCGATAGCAGCTGCTAACAAAAATGCCTTGACAGGGAAATGCCGCCGTCATAAAATTGTAAAAAAAGATCGTGGCCGATGCCCCTATGTACCTGGGAGAGGATCGGCGGATTAATGCGTATAAGGAGGGTATGGCATGGCGCTTGTTACGACAAAGGAAATGTTTCGGAAGGCCTACGAGGGAGCGTACGCCATCGGCGCGTTCAACGTGGACAACATCGACATCATGCAGGGTGTCCTGTCCGGCGCGAAGAAGGCCCAGTCTCCCGTCATCGTCGCTTTCAGCGAAGGCGCGCTGAAGTTCATCCATCCGGCCTACGTCCGCAAGGCGGCGGAGGCAGCGGCGGAGGAGATGGACATCCCCTTCGCCATCCACCTGGATCACGGCAAGAGCGTGGAGCTCTGCAAGCAGTGCGTGGACAACGGCTTCACCTCCGTCATGATCGACGCCTCGGCCTACGATTTCGAGAAGAACATCGCCCTCACCAAGGAAGTGGTCCAGTACGCCCACGACAGGGGCGTGGTGGTGGAGAGCGAGCTGGGCGCCATCGCGGGCATCGAGGACGATATCGTGGTGGACGACAAGTACGGCCAGTTCACCCATCCGGACGACGCGGTGGAGTTCGTGGAGCGCACCGGCATCGACTCTTTGGCCATCGCCATCGGCACGGCCCACGGCGCCTACAAGTTCAAGCCCGGCCAGAAGCCCCAGCTTCGGTTCGACATCCTGGAGGAGATCGGCGAGAAGATGCCCGGCTTCCCCCTGGTGCTCCACGGGGCGTCCTCCGTGCCCCACGATCGGCTGGAGATCTTCAACACCTACGGCGGCAAGATGCCCGAGGCCATCGGCATCCCCATGGACATGCTCCGCAAGGCGTCCACCATGGGCGTGTGCAAGATCAACGTGGGCACGGACATCCGGGTCTGCTTCTTCGGCGAGATCCGCAAGCAGCTCTTCGAGAACCCCACCAAGTTCGACGGCCGCACCTTCCTGGGGCCGGCCCGCACGGCGGTGGAGGATATGGTGGCAAAGCGCATCACCGAAGTCTTCGGCAGCGCGGGCAAAGCCTGAACCTTGGGACCTTCGGCAGCGATGCCGAGACGATACTAACCTGAAAAATCAAAAGGAAAGGACAAAAGAACATGAAACGTATCCTCGCACTGGCACTGGCCCTCATCATGGTGCTGGCCCTCGCCGCCTGCGGCAGCAAGACCGCGGAGACCAAGACCGAGCCCAAGGCTGAGACCAAGACCGAAACCAAGACGGAAACCAAGACCGAGACCAAGACGGAGACCAAGACCGAGGAAAAGACCGAGGTGCCCGTCGAGAACCTGGGCCCCGTGGCCGCCGCCATCAAGGCTGCCGAGGGCATGAGCATCGAGGAGCTGGAAGCCGCCGCCAAGAAGGAGCTGGAGGACAACCCCTCCCTGACCTTCAACGCCGACTCCCTGACCTCCGGCGTCAAGAAGGCTCTGGCCAAGTTTGAGGAGAAGTACGCCTTCGCCGCCGGCCGCACCGCCTACAACAGCAAGAAGGGCAGCGAGTATCAGCCCAAGCTCATCGCCGCGCAGAAGGCCGGCAGCTACATCGCCGACTTCGTCATGATCCAGGATGCGTCCTTCCTGAAGAACGCCATGCTGGACACCGGGTTCCTCCTCAGCTACGTGCCCCAGGGCGACGAGTACAACATTGCCGAGTCCGACCAGAACCCCCTGGTGGGCGTCACCTTCAACAAGGTCTTCATGTATGACAACACCACCGTGGGCGCCGACCAGCTCAAGAACGTGTGGCAGATGACCGGTGTGGACGGCGTGTCCCTCAAGGGCCTCCACAACGTCTCCTACCAGAGCCCTCTGGGTGAGGACATCAACATGAACTTCCTCATCATGCTCACCAGCGAGCCCGCCTGCGAGAAGCTGACCGCCGCCTACAAGAGCTACTTCGGCAAGGACTACAACCCCGCCGACGACGAGGCGAGCTACGACAACATCGGCTTCAAGTTCGTGGCCGAGTTCATCAAGAACGTGGGCTACTGGCATTCCTCCGACTCCAGCGAGGTCAAGAAGATCAACGAGTACGCCGGGGACGGCCGCATCATCTTCGCGGGCCTCTGCAAGCTGAAGGATTACGAGTACTACAAGGCCGACTATAAGGACACCGATCAGTACTACACCAAGACCGTCACCGCCGCCGGCTGGAACAACGACGTGGAGGGCTTCGACGGCTTCGTCTACAACATGTGGATGCTGATCCCCGAGACCGCCAAGCTGCCCTACACCTCCTGCCTGTTCATCCACTACCTCCTCTCTGAGGAAGGCTTCAAAGCCGGTTGGGGCGGCATCCTGGGCTATTACAGCGCCAACCAGAACATCCCCTCCGTGGAAGGCGACCCGGCTCTGGCCGTGTGGAAGGAGCAGTGCATCGTAGAGGACGTGGAGTACCTCGACACCGCGTACCGCTCTGCCGTCAAGTTCATCAACATGCAGATGGCGGGCAAATAAGCTCTCTGCAACAGGATAAGGCACCGACTGCACTGCAGGGGAGGGCTGCGGCCCTCCCCTGATCCATTCAAGAATGATCCGAATGCTTTCGGAGATAGGAGGCCCGCTAATGCGCAACAAAAAAACGCTGGGCAACAGCCTCAGGTCCTATTTCTCCAAGCCGGCCAACGTGATCACCATCGTCTTCCTGATCTTCCTGCTGCTGACCGTGGTTTTGCCGCTGAGTACGCTCCTCATCGGCTCCTTCAAGGTCAACGGCAATCAGGAGGCTATCTGGATTGATCAGGAGGGCGTGGAGGACGGTTCCTGGACGTTCCACCACTGGATCGAGCTTCTGACCAGCAAGGAGTACAACTACGCCAGCACCAAGTTCTGGGTGCCCCTGGGCCAGTCGGCCCTGATGGCGGCGCTGGCCTGTGTCGTGGCCGTGGTGTTCGGCGGCGTGGTGGCCTGGTTCATCACACGATCGGACCTGCCAGCCAAGAAATTCATCTCCACCGTCTTCGTCTTCCCCTACATCATGCCCAGCTGGTCCATGGCCATGTTCTGGGAAAACTTCTTTAAGAACACCCAGATCAACGCGGGCATGGGCATATTGCAGTCCGTCACCGGCATCTGCGTGCCGGAGTCCATGGTCTACGGCTTGGTGCCCTGCGCCATGAGCTTGGGGCTCCACTACGCCCCCTTCGCCTACATCCTGATCGGCGGCATATTGAGGAACATGGACGCCAATCTGGAGGAGGCCGCCACGGTCCTGAAAGCCAGCCGCTTCAAGATCCTCTACAAGGTGACGCTGCCCATCGTGCTGCCCGCCCTGGTGAGCACGGTGCTGCTGGTGTTCTCCAGCTCCATCAGCTCCTTCACCGTCCCCTTCTTCCTCAACAAGAGCTCCATCAACTCCGGCAACAACTTCGTGTCCATCTCCGTCCAGATGCGGAACCTGATCAACACGGGCTTCACCAAGGGCCAGGGCTACGTGGTGGCCATCGTGCTGATGCTGTTCTCCATCGGCATCCTGACCCTGAACAACTGGTTCACCGGCAAGCGCAAGAGCTTCACCACCGTCACCGGCAAATCCGGTCAGGTGTCCCTGGTCAAGCTGGGCAAGGCCCGGAAGACGGTGGCCATCATCCTGGTCGTCATCGTGGCCTTCTTCGCCATCATGCCCCTGGTCTCCTTCGCCATGGAGAGCTTGCTGGAGGTCCCCGGCGACTGGTCCAGCTTCACCCTCCGGTACTGGTTCTCCAAGGAGCCCTTTGAGGGCAGCAACAAGGGCGACACCATCGGCATCCTGATGAGCGCCACCATGTGGAAGGCCATGGGCCGGAGCCTCCTGCTCAGCATCCTGGTCTCCCTGTGCGCAGGCACCTTCGGCATCCTCATCGGCTACGCCGTGGCCCGCAAGCGGGGCAGCAAGGCCGCCACGCTGGTGTCGGACCTCGCCTTCCTGCCGTACCTGATCCCGTCCATGAGCTTCGGCGCCGTGTATTTGGCGCTGTCGTACACCAAGGGGTTCACCTGGCTGGACGGCTCCTTCTTCCTGCTGCTGATGGTGGGCGCCATCAAGTTCATGCCCTTCGCCTCCCGCACGGGCACCAGCGCCATGCTGCAGCTCTCCGGGGAGATCGAGGAGGCCGCCGTCATCATGGGCATCCCCTGGTGGAAGCGCATGATGAAGGTCCTGTTCCCCATCCAGAAGTCCAGCTTCATGAGCGGATATCTGCTCCCGTTCATCTCCTGCATGCGTGAGATGAGCCTATTCGTCCTGCTGGCCGCCAGCTACACCACGCTGGTCACCACGGTCCTGCAGGAATACAGCCGCACGGGTCTTAATCAGGCGAGCAACGCGATCAACCTGCTGATCATCATCTTTGTGCTGGTCATCCAGTTCGCCGTCAACAAGCTCACCGGCGCAAGCATCGACAAAGGTGTAGGAGGTTAAGGAAAATGCCGAAAATCATACTGGAACACGTTACGAAACGGTTCGATAAGTTCGTCGCGGTGGACGATCTCAACATGGTGATCGAGGATCGCGAGTTCATCACCCTGCTGGGCCCCTCCGGCTGCGGCAAGACCACCACCCTGCGCCAGATCGCGGGGTTGGAGACCCCCACGGAGGGCCGCATCACCATCGGCGACACGGTGGTGTTCGACTCCGAGAAGGGCATCAACATCTCCCCCGCCAAGCGGGACATCGGGTTCCTCTTCCAGAACTACGCCCTGTGGCCCCACATGACGGTCTACCAGAACATCGCCTTCGGCCTCGAAAACCTGAAGTGGCCCAAGGACAAGATCCGCCAGCGGGTGGACGAGATGCTGGCCATGCTGAAGATCGAGCAGTTCGAGAAGCGCTATCCCAGCGAGCTCTCCGGCGGTCAGCAGCAGCGTGTGGCCATCGCCCGCACCCTGGCCCCCAAGCCCAAGGTGCTGTTCATGGACGAGCCCCTCTCCAACCTGGACGCCAAGCTGCGCCTTGAGATGCGGACGGAATTGAAGCGCCTTCACGCGGAGACCGACTCCACCTTCGTCTACGTGACCCACGATCAGTTGGAGGCCATGACGCTGGCCACCCGGATCTGCCTCATGAAGGACGGCGTGCTGCAGCAGTACGATCCGCCTCTGGAGGTCTACAACAACCCGGCCAACCTGTTCGTGGCTGACTTCGTGGGCAACCCCACCATGAACTTCCTGCCCGCCAAGCTCCGGGTCCTGGACGACACCCACGGGGAGCTCACCACCTTGGACAACAGCTTCCTCTTCGAGAGCGACGCCCCCATGGGCGCGCCGGAGGGGGAGGACGTGGTCCTGGGCGTCCGGCCCGAGTTCATCCGCCTGGGCACCGGCGGCATGGAGGGCAAGGTCTATGCGGCCCTGCCCGCCGGCATGGAGACCACGGTGCAGATGACCGTGGGCGACCAGCTGGTCACCAGCGTGGAGTTCGGGAGCGTGGACTACAAGGTCAACAGCCCCATGCGCTTCGACTTCCACGGCAAGGGCCTGATCCTCTTCGACAAGAAGACCGGCAAGAAGCTGGGCCGCGGCAGCGCCACTCAGAGATAAGAAAGCGATCGAGCGAAACGCCTGCACGAACGTGCAGGCGTTTTTGCTTACCCTATGCCGAAGAGGATTAGAAGGAGCCCGTAGAGGACGCTGGACCCGATGCCGTAGACCAGCACGGGGCCGGCGATCTGGAAGAGCTTGGCGGCAGTGCCGGTGATGAGCCCCTCCGAGCGGAACTCCATGGCCGGGGCCACGATGGAGTTGGCGAAGCCCGTGATGGGCACCACGGTCCCCGCCCCGGCGAAGCTGGCGATCCTGTCGAAGACCCCCAGGGCCGTCAAGAGCCCCGCCAGGAAGATGAGACTGATGGAGCACAGGGCCCCCGCCTCATCCTTGTCAAGGCCCAGATACGTCTTGCCCAGGTCCGAGAAGAGCTGCCCCAGGCAGCAGATGAGGCCGCCCACCAGGAAGGCCTTCAGGCACATGAGCCCCGTCTTCGATCGGGGCAGCAGCTGGTTGACCCGCTTTTGGTATTCCTGGGCTGTCATGAGCGCTCCTCCCGCCGGACGGTCTCCCGCCGCCGGATCTCCCGATCCCCGGGGCAGGCCCGGCCGACGCCGATGGGGTCCGTGGGGTAGAAGCGGGTGCGGCAGGGCCCGTCCCCGGAGGGGGAGGGGAAGTAGTTGGTTCTGTCCACGCTGTAGAGGCCCTGGCCCCCGGGCGCCTTCTCCCGCCGGAAGCGGGGCAGCAGCACCGCCAGGGCGATGGTGAGCAGCAGCAGCCCCAGCAGCAGATACAGGTACGTGGAACGGGTCATGGCCTTTCCTCCTTTTCGTTCGATAGGAAAAGCATGGTCCGTTTCGCGGCAAAGTATGCAAAAAAGCGGCCCTGCCCGTACGGCAGGGCCGCTTTTGTTTTGATAAATCAGGTATTCTCCCGGAGCAAAAATACGGTAAAGCTGGTGCCAGTTGCTTCGTTGCTCTCGGCTAAGACGCTGCCGCCCATGCTCTCCGCCACGCTCTGCACGATGGCGAGGCCCAGCCCGGAGCTCTCGGAGGCGGTGCGGCTCTTGTCCGCCCGGTAGAAGCGCTCGAACACGTGGGGCAGGTCCTCGGCGGGGATGTAGGAGCCGGTGTTGTGGACGGTGAGCTTGGCCTTCTTGCCCGCCTTCTCCAGGGACACGGAGATGGCGCTGCCCGGGGCGGCGTACTTGCAGGCGTTGTCCAGCAAACATTCGAGGACGCTCTGGACCTGGGCCCGGTTACCCTTGACGATAAGGTCACTCTCCACGTTCTCCTCGATGGTGAGCCCCTTTTCGAAGGCCGTGGCCTCGAAAGCGAGGGCGCTCTCCATGACCATGTCGCTGAGGTCCATGCTCTCCCAGGCGCCCCGGTTGGGGTCGTCCTCCATCCGGGCCAGGGTCAGCATCTTCTGGACCAGGTCCTTCATCCGCCGTCCGGCGGCCTCGATCCGGTCCAGCTCCGGCGTGTCTTCGGCGCTCTGCTGCTTCAACAGCTCGCTGTTGCTCAAGATGACGGTCAGCGGGGTCTTGAGGTCGTGGGACGCGTCCGCCACGAACTGCCGCTGCATGTCCCAGGCCTGGGCCATGGGCTTCACGGCCCAGCCCGACAGGAGCCATACGAGGAGCAGCAGCGCCAGCCAGGTCCCCGCGGCGAACAGGCCCAGGGCCTTCGCGGCGGCGGTCACCAGCCGGTCCTCCATGGCCGTGTCCACCACCGCCACGTAGGTCTTCCCGTTGCGCTCCTCCACCGAGGCGCGGACGCCCTTGTTCTTCAGCTTCCCGCCCCGGGCGGCCTCCTTAGCGAGCTCCTGCTGCTCCTCCTCGGAGAAGTGCTCCAAGGTGGCGTCGCCCTTGTTCTCGATGGCCCCGGTCTCCGGGTCGATGGTCAGCACCACGGCCCGCTCGAACCGGTTGCCCCGGCCTTCGCCGCCGGGCTTCTCCGTCAGGGAGACCATCAGCGAGCGCTTGAGCATTTGGTCCGCGTCGGCGTAGATCACCCGCCGGGCGCCCACGAACAGGACGCCGGTGACGATGAGCAGCACCAGCGTGACCACGGCCATGCTGGTGAGGATGAACCGCCGTTTCAGCTTTTTGATCATTTCTCTGACGCCTCCAATCGGTAGCCGAACTTGCGCAGGGTGGCGATCTGCACGGGGGCCTTCAGAAAGGCCAGCTTCTTGCGCAGGAAGGAGATGTAGACCTCCACGTTGTTGTCCTCCGCGTCGCTCTCGAAGCCCCAGACCTTGTTGATCAGGGTCTCCTTGCTGACGATGGCCGCGCCGTTGGCCATGAAGATGCGCATGATGGAGAACTCCTTCTTGCCCAGGCGCACCTTCTTGTCCCCGTAGCATAGGTCGCAGGTGGACAGGTTCAGCGTCAAATCCCCGAAGGTGAGCTCGTCCATGACCACCTCCCCCTGCCGCCGGGTCAGGGCCCGGACGCAGGCCAGGAGCTCCGACATCTCGAAGGGCTTGGTCAGGTAGTAGTCCGCGCCGCTGTCCAAGCCCCGCACCTTGTCGCCGGTCTCGGTCCGGGCGGTGAGCATGAGGATGGGCGTGTCGATCTTGGCCCGGCGCAGCTCCTTGGCGATGGAGAATCCGTCCTTTTTGGGCAGCATGATATCGAGGACGATGAGGTCGTAGGTGTCGGACAGGCCGTTGTCCAGGCCGCTTTCCCCGTCGTAGCTGATGTCGCTTTCAAAATGGGCGCTCTTGAGCATCTCGCCCAGCGTCCGGGCCAGAGCCCTGTCGTCCTCCACGATCAACGCGCGCATGATGGTATCCCCCTCACGATTTTTCTATACTCTACGCTCCGAACCTGAAAAAAGCCTGAACCTTTAGAGGAACAGGCAGAAAACTATCGGTAAAAAGATGGCGGGCAGCAGGTCCATGACCTTGATGTGGGTGATCTTCAGCATGTTGAGGCCGATGGGCACCAGGAGGAGGGAGCCCACCGCGCCCATCTCCACCGCGGAGGCGGCGAAGAAGGAGGCGCTGAACATGCCGAGGATCGTGAAGAGCCCCTGGTAGAGGAGCACCGCCGCTGCAGAAAGCAGCACGCCGCTGCCTAACGCGGAAGCCAGGAGCATGGCGGAGATGCCGTCGATGAGGGCCTTGGCGAACAGGGTGGTGTGGTCGGCGGCGAAGCCGTCCTGCAGCGCGCCGGTCACCGCCATGGCGCCGGTGCAGAAGAGAAGGGACGCGCTGACGAACCCGGCGGCGAAGCCCGCCTGCTTGTGGGGACCCACCAGCTTGCCGCTGAGCTTGTCCGCCAGGCGGTGGAAGCCGTCGTCGATGGAGAGCAGCGCGCCGATGGCCGCGCCTACCGCCAACGACAGGATCATGACCAGGGTCTTCTCGCCCTTCAATGCGCCGGAGAGGCCGATGAGGATCACGCCGAAGGCCAGGGCCTCCATGACCCGCTCCTGGAGCTTTTGGGGGATGCCCTTGTGAAACAGCAGACCCGCGCCGCCGCCCAGCAAAATGGCGGCCGCGTTGACGATGGTGCCGAGACCTTTCATGGGAGTACCTTTTCTTTATGGTTTATTTTGCCGCTTTTTCTCTTTGGACAAAGAGAAAAAGCGGCGGAAAAAGAGAAACTTGAGAAACAGTATTTCTGTTTTGCTGCGTCTTTTTTATCTTCTTGAGCTTTTCTTTTTGGGCGACTTTTTCTTTTCACCGAAAAGAAAAAGTCGCAAAGAAGAAGCTTTCGTCCTTACACCCGTTCCACCGAGAGCCGGACGGCTTCGCCGCTGATGTCCCAATCCTTTTCGTAGCCGGGGAGCTCCGTGCCCACATCGTCCGCCAAGGGGTCGGCG
>JAEEGH010019804.1_pt1 | contig 14075 bp, 9 predicted proteins | sample 9134181 | NCBI WGS metagenome assembly JAEEGH01 (sample SAMN16246544, study PRJNA631951) | gut metagenome | biome: gut microbiome; feature: rumen; material: DP-attached | host: Bos | place: Iran: Karaj | collected 2018-10 | reverse complement strand
TCGCCTTCCTCATGAGCGGGCTTCGCCTGACGCTTACCGACGAGCGCGATCCCGAAAACAAGCAGAGCGATACGTTCTGCTTCCCCGGTGGCGTCTCGGAATTCGTGCGCTACGTGGACGAACACCGCACCCCGCTTTTCCAGGAGCCCATCCACCTCGTACTTCCCGACGGCCAGTACCCGCTCGAAGTGGCCATGTGGTACAACGACGGCTACCAGGAAAACTTCTTCAGCTTTGTGAACAACGTGAACACCTATGACGGCGGTACCCACGTGACGGGTTTCAAGACAGCCCTCACCCGTGTCATCAGCAAGTTCGCGCAAGACATGCCCAAGGGCAAGAAAGAAGCCCAGATTACAAGCGACGACATCCGCGAAGGCCTCACCGCCGTTATCGCCATCAAGGTATCGCAGCCGCAGTTCGAAGGCCAGACCAAGCGCAAGCTCGGCAACTCCGAAATTGCAAGCTACGTGAACTCCGCGTTCGGCGCCAAACTGGAAGAATTCTTCCAAGAAAACCCGGCAGCTATCCGAGTCATTCTGGACAAGGTTTACAATGCTGCCCTCGCCCGCGAGGCGGCGCACCGCGCCCGTACCCTCGCCCGCCGCAAGAACGTCCTCGAAAGCGGTGGACTCCCTGGCAAACTCGCCGACTGCAGTAGCCGCGACCCGAAGGAATGCGAAATGTTTATTGTCGAGGGTGACTCCGCTGGTGGTTCGGCCAAGATGGGCCGCAGCCGCGAATTCCAGGCCATCCTCCCTATCCGCGGTAAGATTTTGAACGTCGAAAAGGCAAGCCTTCATCGCGTGCTCGACACCGAAGAAATCCAGAACCTGGTGAACGCCATCGGTACGGGTATCGGTACGGAATTCAAAATTGAGAAGCTCCGCTACGACAAGATTATCATCATGACTGATGCTGATGTGGACGGTTCCCACATCCAGACGCTCTTGCTCACGTTCTTCTTCCGCTACATGCGCCCGCTCATCGATGCTGGCCACATCTTCCTCGCCATGCCGCCACTGTACAAGCTGAAGGTCGGCCAGAAGGAACGTTACTTGTTCGACGAGAACGAGAAGGACAAGGTAATGGCCGAAGTCGAAGACAAGAAGAACGTCGCGATTACCCGATTCAAAGGTTTGGGCGAAATGTCCCCCGAACAGCTGAACGAAACGACCATGGACCCGAAATCCCGCTTCCTCAAGCAGTGCTACGTGGAAGACGGCGTTCTCGCCGACCAGATCTTCAGCATGCTCATGGGCGAAGACGTGGAACCGCGCCGCAAGTTTATCGAAGAAAACGCTTACAAGGTCCTTGGCGAACTGGATATTTAAATGAGTCCTACGAAGGCTGACTTCCAAATCATCCTGGGCCAGGCACGCGAGCTCGTGCATGACCAGCTTGACCAGACCGACAAGGTCATCATGCAAGTCGCGGCGGCAGCGCCGGCGGGCATTTCCGAACGTCTTGTATCTCTGTTCGGGCGCAAAGGCAAGCGCATCCGTTCGACACTGCTCTGCCTCATAGCGAACTGCGGCACGAAGCCGCCCGAGAAGGACCGACTCGCCCATGCTTGCGCCAGCGTGGAACTGCTGCACCTAGCAAGCCTCGTCCACGACGACATCATCGACGGTACGGAACTCCGACGTGGGCAGATTACGGCCCACAAGGAATGGGGCACCCAGGTGGCCGTCCTCGTGGGCGACTACGTGCTCTCGCAATCCATGCGTTGCGTCATCAACGAAGACAACCGGGACGTTCCGGTCATTATCTCCGACGCCGCCGACAAACTCATCGTAGGCGAAATCATGGAACTGGACCACTGCGGCGAAACGACGCTTTCCAGGGCCATGTACAACGAAATTATCGACGGCAAGACAGCCGCACTCATCGAAGCTGCAACACGGATTGGCGGCATCATCGCCGGGTTCGACAAACCCCTGGTGGATGAATGCGCAAAAATGGGTGCGCATTTCGGAATCGCGTTCCAGATTATCGACGACCTGCTCGATTACGGTTACGGCTCAAAGAACCTGGACAAGGCGAAGTTCACCGACCTTTCCAACGGGCTTATCACGCTGCCACTGCTGTACTACTTCGAACAGTGCAACAACGAAGAACACCGCGAAATGGAAGAGTTCATCCGTCACGCCTCCGAAAACGGGGTCCCCGAAAAGATTATCACCCGCTTGAACGAGAAGAAATGCTTTGACAAGGCGAAAGCCGAAGCCCAGGAACACCTGGAAAAGGCTCTTGAAATTGCGGACAAGTTCCCCAAGAACACGTTTACCGAAGAAATCGTCGCCATGTTCTCCAGCATGAGCGACCGCGGAAATTAGAGTTTAGAGAATAGGATCTAGAATCTAGGGGCTAGGGGGCTAGAGTAAAATTTCTCGGGCCTCGAGCCCCGAGCCTATTTTCACTTCCTGCGCATCCAGATGCTCAGGAACGCCACCACCGAAAGAATACAGACTGCGATGATGCCCCAGAAGGCTATCGCCGAACCAGTGACCGCGTCCCCGTTCATACCGAAGGGGAGCTTCACGTTCATGCCGAACAAGCTCGCGAAGAACGTCGGGAGCGATATGGAAATCGTCACGATAGTCAAGTTCTTCATCAACTGGTTCACGTTGTTGTTGATGACGCTTGCGCGCGCATCCATCATGGATGTCAAAATGTTAGCGTAAATGTTTGCCTGTTGCAAGCTCTGGCCGTTCTCAATCTGGATGTCTTCCAGCAGTTCCCGTTCGGCCTCGGTCCAGTTGAGGCTGCGGCCTAACTGCAACTTGCGCAACAGCGTGTCGTTGCTGTTGAGAGCGCTCACGTAGTAAATCAAACCCTTGTTGAGGCTGAACATGGAGAGCAGGTACTTGTTCTCCATCGACGTATTGAGGCGCTGTTCCAAGTCGTCGTTGATGCGGTTGATAATCCTCAAGTGTTCGTTGAAGTGTGCGATGGCATAGCTCAAGACGCGCAAAACGAACGTATTCAGGCTGTCGATTTTCGAGAACTTGCGCTCGTCCATCACAGGCATCTCGCTGTCCGTAAGGAGCAGAACCCAGTCCTTGAAGATGAAAATGCCAAAGGATTCCACGCGGAACTGGAAGTTGTCCTCGGCGGAGTAGTTCTTGGGCTTCTTGAACACGATGGTCGTAAAGTCGTCATCGTACTCGATACGGGAAAGCTCGTCGGAGTCGAATGCGGAGGCTATGGTATGCTCGGTAATCTCGTATTCTTTGACTAGAACGCTACGCTGTTCCTGGCTGAGGGAGCCCATGATGACGATGTCAGCCGCGTCTTCGTTCGGGGCAACCGCAAGGCGACCCGATTCGATTTTGTAATACTTGAGCATGGAGCCCCCTTTGATCGAACGGGTCAAATATAGTAATTAGTCGGCAGTAGGCATTAGACTGTAAGAAGTAAATAGGAATGGAATGCTCAAATTTTTACGAAAAGGGGCATATCAGTCCTTGATGCAACGGATGGGATTTTCACTTATCTTATTATGATCATCAACAAACAGCACCAAATCTTCACTAAAGCCCATTGCAACAAGGTAGGTATAGTAGGCGTCCTTCTCCGTTGCACTCCAGAATAGGGTAATTTGGTCGTTAGTACCACCCGGTGATGACCTAGGGATAGCAGAAAAACCGTAATCATCTGAACCATTTCCTCTGTAGGCCCATCCAGTCTGTGACTTGAGTGCCTTGCCAGCCGTCGCAACGCCCCCCACAGCAGCAAACAATTCGTTCCATTCATCGTTATTGGGGAGATGCCAGCCGTCAGGACAAATACCCTGCACGCGGCCCGTTATGCCACATAATTTTTCTTGTCCACAATCTAATGGATTATCCGCATCGTTAGCAAGTTTCACCGAATCAATGGCTGCCGCCCAAGTATAATTACATCCTCCCACATCGGTATAAAAGGAATCCAACAAGACAGGTAATGGCGTTCCCCATATGCTAAGAACGGAACCCATTATATTGTGACTGACACTGTTGGTGCACCAGACATTGCCTATCAAACTAGGTGTTTCTGCACTATCAGCATAATTCAGATTTTCAGCCATCCAAGTCTGTTCGCCAATCTTTACCGTCTTATAGACTTTACCATCTCGTTCATCCTTTATGCTATCATAAGCAATATCCGGATTGAAGCGAACCTCTTTCGGAATAGACCAGTTCCAGCCATCCGTCATACTGACCCACCCCCCAAGTGAACAATAGTATTTATCACTCGCCGGACCTGTAATAACACGACCCTCCACATCCGAAACGCATCTTTCTCCATAAAGCACATCTCCGTTTTCTGGAGCAATCTTCCACTTGAGTTTTTCGCAAACATATATATTTCCGTCACTGCCCGTATCCACTTCGCCTTCATGCTTGGTCGTACACCCTCTTCCCATTATAACTAGGACCTCATCATCCATATTCATCCGCACTCCAGTTGCCACTGTAAAATACGGATCCATCCATTGATTTAAAACCTCATCATACTGGTAATACCTTCCGGTCACAAGCCCTTTCCAAATTTCGCCATCTTCCGCGTTTTCGTCTTTCCCGGATTGGTAAAAATCCTTCTCGATGTCAGTCGCCTTGACCCAGGCGCCATCCCGGCAGATGTAATAACCACTTGTATTACAGTAATCTACCGCAGTTTGTTGATTAGGCCTCACTCTCACAAAATAATAATCACATACACCCTTGTTCTTTACATCAGACACAACACCCTCTTCTTCAGCACCGCATGGGCCAAGTCCATAAATCTCGTACCAGAAGTTACGCAGATATTTTTCAAAATCAGGAACCGGTCCCAAATTCCACGCTTCTATATTTCTACGGATTTCCGATATTGTACCATAATAAATGGCGCGATTCGCCCATCCAGCAATTTCCACCTTTGAGGTATCATTGTCCCATTTACCGTCAAATTCGATGTCAGCAGCAAACTTGGCCAAGAAATTGGTGAATTCCGCTTCCGTAAGGTCCCTAAGCATCATTATGCTAATAGCGAGCAATGCTGCATTCCCGTCACCCTCGCGGAAAATATCCAAGTCTTCGGGGCTTGCAAACTCACCATGAATTTTGAAAGCCTTGAAGATTTCTGTCTCTGCTTGATTCTTGGCATCTTGCAGACTGAGACCCGTGCCCACCAGATACATCACACGATCGTACTCCAGATGCGTGAGCAGATTGATGTTCACAGTATTCCTGTCGGAAAGGTCAGTCAATGCACGAAGCGTTATCATTCCCGAAGACACCTCCATGAAATCATTGGCAAGTTCACTATGGTAATAGCCGGTCACTTCAACAATTGCATACTGCGATGCCAGACTGACATTATTGATAACAAAGTCGCCCTTGTCACTCTTTATAGTACCCTTGAAACTCTTGCCGGTCTGCTTCAGTGTCGCGCCATCCAGTTCCTGTACGGTCACAGTAGACCCACTCACAAACGGGCCCTTCTGCGAAACACCAGCAATCATCTTGTCTGAGATAGCAACAATGCCCGCATCATCCGAAGATCCACCAGCAACGTTTTCCATGACGTGAGTATCTGTACACGCCGTTATCACTATTATGGAAAAGACCAACGACAAAGGCAAAACCAGCCCAGTCTGAACAAACTTATATAAACCATTTCTCATTTTCTTACCTCTTTTTTAATTCCTTTTTTCAACGGTTCGCTCACCGGGAACAAATGCACGTTCAAGCGGTACACCCGTTCCGTTTCATCGTCTTCTGTCGCAATTGCAGCAACACGATGGCGAAAGTCGACAATTTCCTTTTTTATCCGTTCGTAGGATTTTTGCGTAAGACCCAAAACCGTCCCCGACATATCTCGTTCCGAAAGTGGCAAATCAAGTGCCTTTATGGCAAACTCACCCATTTGGCGCTGCATCTCGCGAGCCGCTACAGGGACGGCATCCACGGAGCCCATCGATACAGACTTTTCTGTCTGCCGGTAGTTCCCGTTCCGGTCCCTTTTCAAAAGGTTCATCTTTACCAAGAAATTGAGCGTCTCGGAAACCTCGGCCGCAGTAATTACAGGTTTGCAAACACGAGCCATCTCAAGCGGCTTTGCACCGGGCATGTGCGGAGCCAGCTCTCGCAACACCGGATTTTTCCAAGACTTGAAGTAATCAAATTCTTCGTTCCCGAGCACATGTACCCTGTGGGCCCGCGCTAACGCACAACGCTCCTCAAACGCAGCCCGCTTTGCACCATCATCCTTCGCATGGGCATATGAAACCATCAGGACAAAATACGTACTTTCGAAACCAGCAAGGCCCATGGCATTGGCCACCGATCCTGCCGCTCCAAGACTCAGATTTTTCTTTCCATCGCAAATGTACTTCAGATAAACCGGCGATGAGAAGCCGGCCACCCGCGCAAATTCACGCCAAGAAAAGGCTGAACAACGCTTGCGTTCTTCGTAATAATCTTGGATATATTTGCGATAATCCGTGTATTCAATAATTTCCTTCATGGAAATGAATATATAACTTTCCACTTAAAATAGTGTACATAAATGGCAATTTCTAGCAGATTTTACCATTTTTGCAGAAATTCATAAAAAATCGTGAAATTAGAATACGCTTTGCGTATTCTATGAATACGCAAGCTTTGCCGAAGCCGAAGTCGCGAAGCACTACAACTTCGTGAAATGTTTGAGCGTGGAATCGTGCGAATTGCCCCGGCTCTAACGAGTCGGGGTTTTCTGTTTATTTTGCAAGTTAATTACTCAGCAGAAGAATCCTCATTTTCATCACTGGAACTTGAGGATTCATCTTCATTGGACGAAGACGACATTTCTGTAATTTCAAAAATGTTATTCGTTACAACCCTAATATTGTCAAAGGCGCCAACGCCGAAAAGTTCCTCACTGAGTTGATCTATGCAACAAGAGCCCTTATGACCGACCATAACGACATTGTCGCTTCTCCCCCGGTCGGAGGGGCTATAGTAGGCGAACTCCGTCACCTTGCTCACAAGTTGCTTGCCGTCAAGGAATATCGCAATAAGGCCCGTTTCAGCATTCCATTCTGCCGTAATACGATTCCATCCATCTTTATTCAATGAAACCTCCGCCGCAACCGTAATGTATGTATCGGCCAAATTCTTGGAGAATAAAAGCGATCCTTCCCAATAAATCAAATTCATTCGTGCACCATCGTTACCAACAAGCGCATACGAGCCGTTTTCACGGAAATCTTCTCCCGGTCTAAAATAAAAATCAAGCGACCCTTCACTAATTTTTTCATCCATATCCCATGGCAAAACAATGTATTCGCCTCCCGACAAAAGAAGAGCCTTACCGCCATCAACACCTTCGGTACTCGTGCTCACCGACGCAGACCCGAAATCAAAATTCTCGAAATCTTCAAAACATGCGGAATCAAGACAGTTGCTAGCAATAGAAACAGCCCAACTAGAACCATTGCACCAATACAAATACGCATTTTCATCAAAAGAAGAGGAAGAGGATAAAGAGGAAGAAGACAAAGACGAAGAAGACAAAGATGAAGAGGAAGTCGATGATGACGACATTATGCTAGAAGAACTTCCTTTGGAAGACGAGGACTTGTTCTTGTTGCTACCATACTTCTGTTCGTAATAATCACATTCTTCCTCCATCTCCTCCTTAATTTCACTTATAGCTTGACCCACCTCATCGGCTGGAGCCGTAATGGAAAATTCTACTCGGGAATCTTTACAAATAAAGGAGCCATCATCAAAACGTCGCGACAACCTTTCAAGTGAGTCACATTTTTTATTGAAATTCCGCATACTCACCTTGTCCAATTTTTCAATAAAATATGCTGTTTGGCTACCATCATCATTTTTTTTCACTTTGGCAATACTCACCCCGGTATTCGGAGATATTATTTCCTGCTGGACCCAATCATAACCACCAGTAACATTACATTGGAATTCCACATCTTCCATTGAGCTCGTTCCAGAATCGTCGTCGGAACAGGCAGACAATCCAAACAGGAATAGAACAAAAACAAGGCTTGAGAGAATTGATTTCATATATCACCCTTTACTTTCCATTTTATCATAACATAAAAAAAATGGCCGCCCCGTACGGGACGACCAATTTAATTGTAGCCTGAGATCCTTCGACTTCGCCTTACGGCTTCGCTCAGGATGACACACAGTGTTTTCAGCAGCGGCATCACTGTCTACTGCCTACTTCCTACTGTCTACTAATTAGTTTCCGCGTTCGAAGCGGATGAAGTTCACGACCTTCAGGCTAGCAAGACCGAGCTGCTTGGCAACGACTTCCTGGAGGTAGTCCTTGACAGAGAGCTTCTTCGGGTTCTTGTCAGACATGAAGAATTCCTGATCTTCGAGAACGATTTCCTTGAGGACCTTGGCGACGCGGCCCTGGAGCTGGCGTTCAACAAATTCCGGCTTGGTAGCCTTGCCGGTCTGCTGGGCCTGGAGCTCGATCTGAGCGCGGGCAATTTCCTTTTCCTTTTCGATCGTTTCGGCCGGGACAGCAGCGTCGTTCAGGGCAACCGGAGCAAATGCGGCGGCCTGCATGGCGATGTCCTTGGCAGCCTGCTTGAGGGCAGCTTCGTCAGAAGCGGTACCTTCGAAAGCGAGTTCGGTGATGACACCGATCTTGCCCTTCATGTGGCTGTACAAACCGAACACGGAGTTCGGGACCTTCTTGATGACGGCGAACTTGCGGAAGTCGATGTTTTCCTGGATCTTGACGAGCACGTCCTGGAGCACATCGTTCACCTTCTTGCCATCGACGACAGCGTTCTTGAGGTCTTCGACGGAATTGATGTCCTGCGTTTCGACAGCCTTGACAGCCATGTTGGCGAGAGCCACGAAGTCGTCGTTGTTGGAAACCGGTTCGGTTTCGCAAGAGAGTTCGAAAGCGGCGGCCTTGTCGGCAGTTTCGATGAGGTAGATGCGGCCTTCCTTGGCAGCCTTGTCGGCGCGCTTGGCGGCAACGGCAGCACCCTGCTTGCGCAGGAGTTCAACAGCCTTGTCCATGTCTCCGTCGGTTTCGACGAGGGCCTTCTTGCACTGCATCATGCCCACGCCAGTCTTCTGGCGGAGTTCGTTAACGAGGGAAGCGGTAATCTGCATATTACTTGTCCTCGCCGTTGTCGAACTTCTTGGTTTCTTCCTTGGATTCCTTCTTTTCGGAAGAACGGGTCTTCACGTTGGCGGCGATGTAGTCCACAATGAGCTTGATGGACTTCACGGCGTCGTCGTTGGCCGGAATCGGGTAGTCCACGAGGGTCGGATCGACGTTAGTGTCGCAGATGCCGATGATAGGAATGTGGAGGCGACGGGCTTCGGCCACGGCAATCTTTTCGTGGGCGAGGTCGGTCACAACGAGGAGGCCCGGGAGGTTCACCATCTCGCGGATGCCGCCGAACACGCCGAGCAGCTTTTCGCGTTCACGGGTCTTGTCGAGCACTTCCTTCTTGGAGAGAGCCTGGAAGGTGCCGTCCTGTTCCATGGTGTCGATCTTGTCGATCTGCTTGATGGACTTGCGAACCGTCTGGAAGTTGGTGAGCATGCCGCCGAGCCAGCGGTTAGTCACGGAGAAATGCTTGCAAGCGGCAGCGGCGTCGAGGACAACCTGACGGGCGGTCGGCTTGGTGCCCACGAAGAGGACAGTCTTGCCAGATTCAGAGATCTTGGCAGCGGCCTTGCCGGCTTCTTCGAGGAGGTCACGGGTCTTGGAGAGGTTGAGAACGTAGATGCCGTTCTTTTCAGCCAAGATGTAGGGTTTCATTTTCGGGTTCCAGCGCTGAGTCTGGTGACCAAAGTGGGAGCCTGCAGCGAGCAGGTCTTCGACGGAAGGCAGATTTGCCATAATGTATTTTCCTTTTCGGTTATAACTACCCGGTCTGCAACTAAGCCGCGAAGCGCAGGGACGACCACGGAGGGAGGACCAGCGCCACCGAAGCGACTCTCGCATACCGGTGATTGGTTTTACCCTGGCGAAATTGCCAGAGCGCGGCTAAATATAGAAAAAGCCGAGCAACCCTGCAATCCTACTTGAAACCATTCTAGCCGGCCCTGCATACAAAAAAGGCAAAAAAAACAGTCCTTTCGACCCGAATCGAAAGAACTGAAGAAACAATTAACCTGGAGCACGGCTAGGGACGCACATTCACGACGAACCGTCCGTCAGCCGCAAGCAGATAGTACCTGCCTGCGGGAACGCCTTCCAACGCGATTCCTGAACACCCACTCACACCCGATGCCACCTTATGGCCCAGCATGTCGAACATGACAAACTGCAACCTCGCGGGGATGCCCGTAATAAGAATCCCGCGGCCAAACTGCGACGCCTCTATATGGATAGCTCCGCGCTCAAAGAGATGCGAAACGACGTTGGTCTTGCTGCTAGAAGAACTCTTCGCACTACGGCTGGAACTGCTGGAACTCTTGGCCTTGCTGCTGCTGGACTTAACGTCGCTCGAATTGCCGGATTTTGCACTGCTGCTGGAATCAATTTCACCATTCGAACTGCTGGAGCTCTTGACCTTGCTGCTGGAGCTAGACGCCACAACAGGCCCCGGAGCGTCAATGATATCTCCCTCGCCCGCAGAATCTGCCGCACCAACCAGCACACCCTTAAATACAGGCAAAGGATCCACACCCACTTCTTGGCCCCATATTTCTCCAGTAATGCCATTTACAACAACATCTCCGTTTTCATCTCTCTGCACATAGTCGTGGAGAAGTTTCGCAACATAGCCGTTCTCGAACACTGCAGGAGTCGCCTGAATTCCAAGACCAGTCGTATCGCCTACGCCCGCAGAATAGTAAACATTGTCCAGGTAGATGGCGTATTTATCCCCGTGAAGCGGCGGAGAATCGGGAATACCCACAATGCCATAATTGCCCGCATGGATTCCCGCACTATAGGAATTTATAATCTTGAGGGAACCAAGGAAATGATTGCCGACAAAGCCTCCAGCATTCATAGCGGTGTCAAAGTTATTTGCGCTATAGCAATTAACGATTTCCATTTCCCCATTGTTGAATCCGGCAATACCTCCAACACGCCCGCTCCCGCAATTCTTGGTAATCTTCCCGACATTATAGGAATTTGAAATAAAGGCCTTGCCCGAATTAGATCCCAACAAGCCTCCAGAACAATTCACCGTGCCCGTATTGTGCACATGATCCAGCACAGCAAAACCACTATTGTCACTCACGATACTGCTGCCGCCCGTATAGATGGCTCCGGTATTATAGGAATTTGATACATACAAGTGGCCGTTGTTGCTTTCGACGAAACCTCCGCTAGGGAAGCTACTGAAACAACTGTCGATAATGACAACACCTCTATTACTTCTCACAAAAACGGAACGTCCCTGATTGATAACATGAGATTCCTCGATGCCCAAATTCTTGATGACAAGGGTGTCCCCTTCTAGGACATCCGTGAAAAGGCCATGGTCGTACATTCCCGAAATCGTATGCCCCTGGCCATCAAACACGCCATTAAAGCCATACAATCCAAGCCAGTCTCTCAAATGGAACTCGTCATCCAGATTCATATTGACATTGATAACGATATCTTTCATCAACTTCACGCACACCTTATCTACTTTAATCCCGCTAACGCCATAAAGCTCGCCGACGGACGATACCAGGTAGCACCCGTCTTCATCTTGCGGAGGATCAACGGGATCTCCCGCCCACCTCGCAATCAAGTCGATGTCGCCATATTCTGTTTTGCCGATAGAAGTTACAATGGAATCCGGATTGTCTTCATAAGCCCAGCCCAGGAATTCATAACCGTACTGCGAGCACACCGGGAACTGGTCTACGCCTTTTGTATAGACATAGGACGTGATATTGGTATCGGGAGAGCACCATTGACCATTGGAGCCAACGTTATGGATATAGCCCAAATGCAATTTGAACTCATAAGTGCCAAAAGTCGCATGCAGCTTGGGGTAATAATCCTTGGACGTATCTTGTCCCCAAACGTCCCCGCCCTTGTAGTTGTGCAGGTGAATCGCCAGCACCCCATTCCTCACTTCATTGTCAGTTACAGGTTTCGCCCCCATATTGTCGGCGCAGGAAGCGGTCACGGGCGCCGAGCAAAACCCACCGCAGTTTTCTAGATAGAATGTATTCTTGAGCGATATACGTCCACCGCAACCCGCGACTATAGGATCCCCCGAAACGGATTCCCACGTACACGCGCTATAGGAATTGGTAATAGAGAGGGAATCCTCATTGACACCGACAAAGCAGCCGGACATGGTCCCCGAAACACCGCCCCTTATATACGAGTTCGCAATATCCACAATGCCGCGATTCACAGCAACAAAGCCACCCACCTTGGCCTTCCGATCCGTGGCCAAGTAGTAAACCATCGCCGTCGTAGATATGGAGATTTCGGCATCCTTTTCATTGACGCCCACGAGGCCGCCCACAACAGAATCCGCCCAAACGGAATTTTCATCCACCTCGATATTCCTAATCAAAAGGCTGGCCGATTTTTCATTCAGGCCGAGAATAAGGCCCGCATGGCTATTTGCCACTATGTAGGTACCATAACCGCCTGCATCATAACGGTAAACGTCAAATGCTATTTTCAGGGCCAGGCTATCCACATCCACGGTTCCTGAGTTGGATCCGACAGCGCCTCCCACAAATTTTTCACCGTTGACACTACTTGTCACACCCTTCTTGACAACCAGATGCCCTTCGTTGCGGCCCACAAAAGAGCCAGCATGGTTCCGCGCGTTTATGCTCATCAGGGACGCCACATTATCCAGCAAGAGATACCCGGTATTTTTAGCGACAACGCCACCAACCGTATCCCGCCCGTTCAGCTCGGCCTTGCGCAGGGTCAAGTTGCGGATAACGACCGGGCTTGCCTTCGTACCACCAACGACGGACTCGATAAAGCCCAAATTGTCCTGTGTAGAGTCTTCAACGTTTTCAAGTTCCCAGATTGCATGGCCTTGGCCATCAAAAGAACCAGAGAAATTCTTCAATGGAATCCACTGTTTACGGGGTTCAACCGTTGCAGGGTCGACCTCTACAAACTTGGACTCTGCGAAAGAATACCTGTAGCAGACGTATACCGAATCCTCCTCGCCCGTAGTTTCGTTCGTTTCGACCTTATTGCCGCAGTAAGTTCTCAAGGAGTCATTTGCCCAAACATCATTTTCCAGTTTGCCGCAAGCGGAGCTTTCTGCAGCACGCCCCACTTCGAAGGTCCCGTTCACAATCGCGGCAAATCCGTACAGTTCATCGGTCGTAGAAATGGAATAGCAACCGTTGTTTAAAGCAGGCGCGGTCGGATTCACTTTTGCGCAAACAATCAAACAAAAAGTCAAGACGAGCAAGAAAACTCTTTTCATGTAGACTCCTTTTCCTCTTAAATCAAATATAAAATCTAACGAGAAATGCGCAACCCCCAAAAGACTTCAATTTCGAAAACAGCATACAAAAAAACGCCCCGTTTCCGGAGCGTCCTTCGTAAAAGCAAATTCGCAGATTAGCGCTTGCTGAACTGGAAGTGCTTACGAGCCTTCTTGCGGCCGAACTTCTTACGTTCAACGGCACGAGAGTCGCGAGTCATGAGGCCTTCCTTCTTGAGGGCGGGCTTCACTTCGGCGTCGTTGGCGACCAGGGCGCGGGCAATGCCCAGGCGGACAGCACCCATCTGGCCGGCGATTCCACCGCCACGAGCGGTGACTTCGACGTCCCATTCTTCCGCGTTGCCGAGGATGGCGAACGGAAGGTTGGCAATCATGTTCTGCACTTCAGAATGGAAGTAATCCTTGAAATCACGACCATTGATAGTGCGCTTGCCGGAACCCGGCTTCAGAATTACAGCGGCGATGGCGTTCTTGCGGCGGCCAGTACCACGGTAGATCTTTTTGTTCTTTGCGGTAGCGATAGATTTATCCTCCGTTCTAAATTACAAGTCTACGACTTCGGGATTCTGTGCAGCGTGCGGATGTTCGGCGCCAGCATAGATTTTGAGTTTCTTGACCATCTTGTGACCAAGAGCGCTGTGAGGGAGCATTCCCCAAATAGCGGCCTCGAGCG